>VFQS010000140.1_pt1 | contig 97087 bp, 97 predicted proteins | sample 3512361 | NCBI WGS metagenome assembly VFQS01 (sample SAMN10412375, study PRJNA504923) | tailings metagenome | isolation source: Relicate 1 Philex TSF3 active mining | place: Philippines | reverse complement strand
ACGAGGCCGCCGCTGCGCGTCGGTTGGCGAGCAAGACCCGCTGGAAAATCCCCCCTTGAACTCTTTCAACCGGATCGCCAGACTTGCCCCATGAAAGACTGGTCAGATCCAAGATTTCCGGAAACGCCGATCTCGCAGGTCGATGTCTTCTGCGTTTCGGCCGTTGTGGTGTTATCCGTGTTTCAGTTGCTTCACCTGATCTTGCGCTCGCTGATTGCCTGAGCGGGGGAGGGACCGGCATGGCGACACGGATCGAGCGAGCGAGCGCCATGCTCTTCACCAACCTCCATGGCTGAATCGCCCGCACCCAGATCACTGCGGTCGATCAATGGAGCCGATCCCGGCTACCGCCCGAGTCCCGCGTTCGAGAAGCTGCTCGACAATGCCGACATCGCCGCGCTGATCGAAAGCATCAACCACGACAGCGGGAGTACGCTGCGCGAAGGCGCGGCCGGCCAGCTCTTCGAAGCCTATGTCCGCGACGTCCTCGATCAATACACCGCCACCTACTATGCCGACGACGATCCCGGGACGATAACGATTGCTGTCCAGCGTCTCGCACAACTCTCGGTCCCGATCGCGCTGATGAGCGAGATGGACGATTTCCTCCTCAACCCGACCGGGATCGAGGCGATGTTCGACGACGTCATACAACTCGACGGCGAAACCTTCTCGGCCAAATACGGCATCCTCGACTTCTACAACATGGTGCGCGAGGACCTGGAATCGAAACCCCCACCCAACAAATACATCCTGCTCGCAGCGCACCTCAACCCGGCCAATCCCGACGATGGCCGCCATCAGATTGACCAGTTCCTGCTTGAAGCGCACCAATCATACGACCGCCGCCGCAACCGGTGGCTGGCCACCAGCAAACTCTCCTTCGTCGCCGCCACGCTGTGTGCATTCCTTGGAGCTGGGCCGATGATGACGAAATTCATGATCCCCGCCGCCGACCTCGGCAAATCCCCCGCTTACCTCCAATACATTGCCTCGATCAGTTGGGCGACGATCCTGCTGCTCTTCACTGCCTACGTTCTTCTTGTCATGCTGCAGATGAAAACGAGGTGGCCCGATCACATCGAGCTCGCCGCGCCGCGCGGCGACATGCGCGCCTGGTTCGAGGCGCGTGACCTCGAGCCGTCGATGCGCCATTGGGTCGAAGCCTACTGGCCCTCCGCCAAGCTTTATATGCACCGCCGCCGCCGTTTCGGGCTTACCTTCTGGCGCGACACCCTGGCCTCGCGAACGGACTACGAGGCCGAGGTCGAACGCCTGGAACGCACTTCCAGGCACCCGCACGACTGGCGTCGCGCGCTTCGGCACCTGCTTGACCACGCGTCCGGAGACTATCCCTGAGCTGCCCGCTAACCTGGGTTCATGGCCAAGATTTTGAGAGACCAATTCCAATGAAACCGGCCAAGACCGATCAGAACACTCCGGCACCTGTTCAGGCTCCTGTGTATCCGGGGGAAGCCGCCACACCGGCGGAACTTGTCAGGCTCGCAAATGAATACCACGCCGCCGCGAAGACGCTGCGCGAAAACGGTCGGCGCCGGGATCCGCTGTCGCGCGCGCCTTATCGGCTCAACGCGATCCACGCGATCGAACTCTATCTCAATGCCTTCCTGCTGAAGGCCGGACATCCGGCCAAAGTCGTGCGGGGCCACCATCACGACCTGGCCGCGAGGACGAATCTCGTCCTTGAGGCCGGGCTGCAATTGCGAAGCCGCACCGCAGCGCACTTGCTTTTGCTTTCCGAGACCCGCGAATATTTGGTCAGTCGCTACGATCCCGCCATCTCCAGCGCTTCGCAGATCAACCGCCTTGAGGCGACGCTCGACGAAATCGCGAAGAAAGTCGCGCTTTCGATCGAAAGCCAAACGACACGGTCCGACCGTCGAAACGGATGACATCGTTTCCCGGGAATCTCTGCGGGTTGGGACCCGCAGTGCCGGCCTGATGGCCGGGAGGGAAGGGGGGAAGGATGGGGTGATCGGACGAGTGGTTCGGTCGTCATCAATCGTTCCCACGAGGAGACAGTCATCATGAATATCGGAACCGTCAAGCGCAACATGAACGGCCAGCTGATCGGCCAGATCACGACCATCGCGCTGTCGCTGACGATCGGGCTTCGCCCGGTCACCAGCGCCAATCCCAAGGCCCCCAAGTTCGAAATCGTCGCGCTCAATGCCTCGCGCCAGTGGACCAATGTCGGCGCGCTGTTCGAGCTGACGATGACCGCGACCGGCGAGAGCTTCTACCAGGGCAAGATCGACGATCCGTCGATGGCGCAGCCGCTCTACATCGCGCTCTTTTCGAAGGGCGAGGGCGAATATGCGGTGGCCTGGCAGCGCCCGCGCCGCCGCAACAGCGAGATCGGGTCGAGCGAATACCGCGATCCCGACATGTTCGAGGGCGACGAGGCCGATGTCGGGAACGGTGACGGTCTCGGCGAAAGCACGGCCAAGCCGCCGCGCGGCCGCAAGGGCGCGGCCAGGACCGACGCGGATCCCGCTGGCGCCACCGGCTCGGCGCACGACACCGACCCTGCGTTGCCGCCGCTGGTCGACGCCTGACCCGGTCCGCTCGAACCAACCCGATGGGGGCCGCAGTGCCGGTCCCCATCGGCATGCAAACGCCGCGTCACCTCCCCGCGGCGATCCCGGGCGGGCCGCCAATGCCCCACGGCGGCCCGCCTTTTTTCATGCTGGGATGGCTCCAAGCCCCTCTTAGGCAGCACCCTGGGCTTGGTCGGCCGCTTGCCCCGCCGTTCAATTTCTGCTACATACACGCATCATAGTTCGATGAAATGGAGTTGCACATGGCAATGACTTTGCTCGATCCCGTGATCGCCGCACTCAACGATGGCACCGCGCCCGGTATCGAACCCAAGCGCCTTGCCGCGATGTTGCAGATGACCCAGGGCGAGGTTGCCGATCTCGCCGGCGTCCATCGCACGACGCTGGCGCGCAACCCCGGATCGGCCGAAGTGCAGGCACGGCTCGGCCCGATCGCCACGATCCTGTCGCGCGCTACCGACATGGCGAATGATGGGGCAGGGGGCCTCAACAAGGCGGTGGTGTGGTTTCGCCACCAGCCCATCGCCGCGTTTGGCTTCAAGCGGGCGGCGGATCTGGTTCAAGCCGGTGAAGCGCAAGCGGTAATTGCCTGGCTCGATGCGCTCGAGGACGGCGCCTACGCCTGAGCCATGGCAGCTTCGATTTGCTTTTCCGCGCGGACCTACCGGATCGTGCCGCCGCGCTGGGCGCACGCGCCGCTTTCGGGCGAGGGCGCGCGCCTTCATGGCGGGCGCTACAACCCGCCCGGCGCTTCGGCGTTCTACTCCTCGCTCGACCCGCACACCGCCTATGCCGAATATACCCAGGGCCTCTATGACCGGCCAGGGCTGCTCTGCGCCTTCGAGATCGCCGAGGCCCGCGTGCTCGATCTGACGAACGAACCGGGTCTCACCGCCTCGGGCCTATCGGAGGCGGACTTGCGCTGCCGCTGGGCCGGGTACTCGGACGCGCCGACACAGCGCGCCGCCGCCCGCCTTGGCGCCCTCGGCATTGACGGCTTGATCTATGCCTCGCTTCACCACGGCGGCGGCCGAAACCTCGTTCTCTGGAGATGGAACGGACGACCTGCGATCACGCTTCTCGACCGGCTCGGTGAATCTCCGACCGATCCGCTGCCGGGTTCCGGACTCCCATGACCGTCGATCTCGATGATCCGGATAGCGACCGCGACCTTGCCGACGCGATCGATCGCCTGCTTCGCGAACGCAGCCTTGCGATCCGGATCACCGGCCAGCCCGGACAATGGCGCGGCGAACTGGTCAATATCGAGACCCGCGCGCCGCTCGCGGAGTTGAAATTCCACTCCGATGAGCTCGATCCCGAAGAGGCGCGCTACGATATCTACCAACTTGTCATGACGCACCTGGTCGAGCTCGTGATCGACGCACGCGCGACAGGGCAAGCCTCGCTGAATTGATCGGCTGCGATTGCGCCTTCTCACCTATGGCCTCCTCGCATTACATCGCCTAGGAACAGCAAAGCGCATCCTCGAAAGGCTCACCCGCTTATGGAAAACGAAACGCTGCTGGACCATGTCGCCGACATCGTCTCCGCCCATGTCAGCAACAATCCGGTGGCGACCAGCGATTTGCCAAGCCTGATCCAATCCGTCCATGCCGCGCTCGCGGCGCTTGGACAGGTCAGCGAACCGGTTGAGGAAAAGCGCGCGCCCGCGGTTTCGATCCGCACGTCGGTCAAGCCCGATGCGGTGACCTGCCTCGAGTGCGGCGCGAAGATGAAGATGCTCAAGCGCCACCTCGGCACCGAACACAGCCTGACCCCGGCGGAATATCGTGCGCGCTGGAACCTGGCGCCCGACTATCCGATGGTCGCGCCCGACTATGCCGCCAAGCGCAAGGAACTTGCGGTCCGGATCGGCCTTGGCCGCAAGCCTGGCCAGTCGCCCAAGGCGAAAGCGCAACCGCCCAAGGCACCGAGGCCGCGCAAGAAACTTGGGGTAGCTGTCGGCGCGGCGGACGCCGCTTAAGCGGGACGACACCTACTAAAGCGTTGATACTATTAACATAATTCTCATTATCAATCTTAGATTTTCCGCGCCAGATAGAAATGTCACCCGGCCCGGCAGCCGCCGACCGGCGTAACTACTCGACCAGGCTGGTGCGGACTCCATCCTCCCACTGCGCCAGCATGCGCGTGCCGATTTCTTCGAACTCAGGCGTAGCGCTGATGTACTGTCGCAAGTCTGACATGGTCTCGGAAATGCCTTCGGCAATCGCTTCGAGCATGGCCTTGATCGCCCCGGGCGATCCGAGCTGACGCGTCGCGGCGAAAGCGGTCAGTTGCTTCGCCGTCGGCCACCGTGTCGAGCCATCCAGGGTGAGCGCCATCTGATCGGCGGCAATGTAGGCCGTGGTTGTCACCACGTCGTAGACCGGAGCGAGCGCCACCTCGCCTTCGATATCGTCATAGACGATCCCAAAGTTCTTCAGGTGCGCATCGCCATTGCGCAGCGCGGCATTGAGCGCGATCATCCGGAAGATCGCCTCCGAGCCTGCCGCGACCTCGCCAGGCGAGGCAAATTCCCTGAAGCGCTTGAGCAGGGCGGTCTCGTAGGATCCCTGGTATTTCTGCGCAGTGCTCCTGGCGTTGAGCACGCAGAAGTCCTCGAACCCCCGGTAACGCCCGTCACCGCGCAGATCGAACCGGTCGATCACGAGCGCCCGCCCGTCGTCGGAAAGCTGGAAACGCGGAACGGCGAGGCCTGACCGCTCCGCAGCCTTGAGGCAGAAGAACTCGTTCGCGGCGAGTTGCGGGTACTGGTCTTCCCAGAATTTGACGATGTGCGTCGCGCCCTGGATGCTCGTGCGTTCGCCCGCCTCGGGCTCGATACCCCAGGCACTGTCGTCCCGGATAAGCAGCTTGGGCTGCACGCCGCTGACGCCGGAATAGGCGGCGAACCGTTCGAGCAGATACTGGAACAGGCTCCCGTCCCGGCGACTGGCGAGCAGTTCGTCGACCGACTGGAACGGGACCGCCTGGTCGAGCGCGGCATGTTCGTCGGTGTACCGCAGCCGTCCGACTTGCGAGCGGCCGACAATGCTGAGCAAATCGAGATCGTCGAATGTGCCGGTGGCCTTGGCAAAGGCCATGCGCAGCCGCTCGCGCAGCGCGCCTTCGGGCAAGTTCATCTCGAAAATGGGCGCCAGGCCAAAATCGCTGTCCCACGAGGCAAGACGCACCGGCATGGTGATGGACACCGCATCGGCCGGCCCGGCCTCCGCCGCATAGGCGAACGCGGTCCCTCGCGCGCCCTTCGGGCCGAGGAGACCGCTACCCCGCCCATCGGTCCAGACCTTGATCGTCATGCCAGAATCTTCATGGTGTCTCATCCGGCTCGGCGATGAGGTCCTCGAGCGTTGGCCGGCCCCGGTTGGCTTCGCCAATCCTCAGGGTCAGGCCGAGCGCGGCCAGGATCCGTGCGACTTTCCCGAAGCCCAATTCCGCGGTGCGGCCATTTTCAAGCGCGTCGAGAGTCGAGCGCCCGATGCGCGCGCGCCGCGCGAGCTCGGCTTGGGTCAACCGCTGCGCGCTGCGGTGCTGCGCGATCGATTGTCCGAGGGTAGCGAGGTCGAGCATTTGCAGCATATACTAGGCATAATCGGAATATGCAAGCATATTGCCTCATATATAAGGCCGCATTGAACTCATTGAAATAGGAACGGCCCCATTGGGGACCGCCTACCGCTTGGTCGCCACGGCTTGCGCCGCTGGCGCATCGGTAAGCACCTTTTCGACGAGTTTGCCACCGAGCAGCAGGACACCGAGCACAAGACAGCCCACATGGATATACGAAGCACATTCGATTCGGGGTTCTTGGCGCAATGCGCGCGCCTCATCTCCATGCAGAGCCGAGGTCGCGCACGAGAACATGATAATTCCCCCGACCACGGAAAGAACGAAGAGGCTGAGCAGCGCGAGAACGAACCATCTTGCGCCATCGCTGGGCGCGGGGACCAGCTTCTCTAGGGTGTAGGCGAAGCAGGCTGCGCCAAGCGCCAATGTATATTTGACAAGTTCAATGACCGCCTTGAAGTCCATTTTCGCCATCAGGGCTTGCTCCGGCAAAACCCGCAAGAGTCGACAATGGCGCTGCGGCTCTGTTTCGAAAGAGTGGCATCGGACGCGCGAGCGGCGGCAACGCCGAGCATCCGCAGGGCTGTTTCGACATCGGCCTTGGTGATCATGCCGTGATCGGTCGGTGTCGAGGCTCGCGCGCCGCGCATGCCGATCAGCGACTGCAGGAAGGTCTGTTCGAGGAAATGCTCCTCGTGATCGTAGATCGTCACAAGCTTGGTGAAGTCAATCTTCTGCAATGGCTTCATCGCATCGGGGGTGAGCTGCCATCCGGCCTGCCGGATCATATCCGCCAAGCTCGTTTGCGCCTGATTGAGGTCCCGCATTGCCCCTCCCTTGTTCCGCAATACTTGGCCTGTGCCTCGCACAGCCTTGCGCGACTTCTACATCGAGTTGCACGTGGGCGAAACCCGGCCTGATACCTTCCGGCGGTGCCGCAGTTGCACCGCACCGGGGAGGCCGACAGACAATTCCGCGCTGGCCTCGGCGGCATAGCACACGCCTCTCACGGCTGTTGCCCGCCCGGCGGATGCAGCCCTCACGACCCCGACACATCGACCTATCCCTTCATCGCCCGGCGACCGAAGCGCCGAAGCCGCCGCCGGCACCACGGCGCGGCTCGCGTTCTCGCATCCCTTGTCCTTCTCGAGCCTCAATCGGGAGCCACGCGCGATCCGCGCGACAGGCAACGGGCGCGTTATGGCGTCGTAATCGCCGCGGACCCTCGCGGATTGGCGCGAACAGTCGAAAGGGGCCGATCTGAGGGGTGACAGTTTCATGGCCCCTGCCCTTGTCCGGTCGAACGACGCCGGACCGCCCTTGGAAATCCGATGAACCATGCGCCGCCAGGGCGCTGGCGCAACCCAAAAGCAGCGGGCCGTGAAGCTCTTCGAGCTTGCCGCACCACCCCTCGCTTTTCGGTTTCCCTCCTTCGTCGGTGCGCCAGCCCCCTTCAGGCGGCGCCCGTCAGGTTCATCGACGGGCGTTTCCGTCGATCGCTCAACCGGAGGTACATGCCATGAAGAATCTCGTCATCCTGATCGGCCGCATCGCTGCCGCTCCCGAAACCCGCCAGGCCGGCGACACCGCGATCACCAGCTTCACGCTGGTCACCGATCGGCCCAGGATCGTCGACGGCAAGACGGTCAAGAACGACAAGGGCTATACCGAGACGATCCCCGAATTCCACCGCGTCACCGCCTTCAATGGCCTCGGTACTTCGGTCGCCAAGCACAAGAAGAAGGGCGATGTCGTCGAGGTCCAGGGCCGCCTCCACTACTCCAAGTGGACCGACCGCGAAGGCGTCGAACGCTACGCCGTCGAGATCGTCGCCGAGGAAGTGCTCTTCCTCTGACCCCCGCCAGGCGGCGCTGCTCCGGCAGCGCCGCCGCTTGCCTTTCAGGCCCAGGAGTTCGCCATGCCCGATCTCGACAGCCTCTTTCGCGAACGCAGCATCGCCAAGGCCGCGCTCCTGCTTGCGAGCCTCGAACGCTACGCCGCCAAGCGGGAAATGTTCCTCGCCGCTCTCGACCTCGCCGAACTCAGCCGCGAGGAGGCCGACCGCATTGCCGACGACGACGATCTTCTCTTTGAGGCTCTCGCCTTCGGCCATTTCTACCTCACCCACCTCGCCGATCTCGAGGCGCACGCGCCCGCGATCCGGCTCGCCGCATAGGACTCGCGCCATGACCGACGATCCAGCCATCCGCTGCCACACCTGCACCCGCTGGGGCCGCCTGCCCGAAACGACTCCCCCACAACATGCCGTGTTCGGTCGCTGCGGGCTCCGCGGCGAGCGCGACCGCCAAGCACTGCGCTCCGCATTCGACACCTGCGGGAAGCACGAGCCGCGTCTTGCCACCCCGGATATCACGGTCGACACACCGGTCTGGGATATTCCTTCGGGCATGGGCGGTGCCTTCACGGTAACGCTGCTCAACGACGATCCGGCGTCTGCCGAGGTCACCGCGCGGGTCTGCTATGGCCGCCTGCGCGAAGACGGCAGCTACGAACGCTGGCTCGACTGGGACGGCTACACGTTCACGGCGCCGCGCAGCGAACTCGCGAACCCGCGGCGCTTCGGCGATCCCTCTCCCCGGCGCGCTCGCTGAGCTTCGCCAGCTCAAGCGCATACCATTCGTCGATAGCGGCTCCGATCAAGCCGTTCGCCGGTTCGGCAAGCTTCCAGCTGCCGACCAGAGTCTTCATCGCGAGCATCGCACCGCGCATCTCCGACGGGTTGCCGGCTTCGCCCGCATCGTGGAGGCACACGCTCATCCGATCGAGCGCGGCGACCGGGTCGTCGAGGTCGAGGCCGCGCGCGCGGACCGCAGCTCGCTCCGTCTCGCTTGCGTCCTCGCCCATCCAGGCACGGTAGAACATCGACGCCGACAGCACATGCAAAGCCTCGGGCGCCGAGAGGCCCGAAAGCCTGTCCGGCACGATCTGCGCAACCGAATTTCCGCGCCGCCAAAAGAATCGCCACAGTTTCAACTACGTCTCCTGACGATTGTACTGCCACCTAGTTCCTAAAAAGCGGACAATCGGGAAGGCAGAATTTATACAAACCCGAAGACTTTCACGCCCGAAACGGGTTCAACCCGCCGCTCCGCCCTGCTAGGCTCGGATCGTGTCCGCGCCGATCAAACCCGCTACCGACCTCTACGGGCGAACCCTCTATGGCGACTGGGTTCACCGCGATTTCTATCCGTTCCGCTGGCTTCCGGCGCCGATCGTCATCGCGGCTGCCTATCCCTATGTGCCCACCATCCTCACGCTGATCGCGGTTCTCGTCTATGCGGGCCTGTTCCTGCGCAACCAGGTCATCCTGATGCCGCGCGATACGATTCCGCCACATCTGCGCAAAGCGAAGGCGAAGTCCGCGAGCGGCGAGGACGCCTCCCCGCCTTGCGGTGCAAGCCGGGCACCGCGCTCTACTCGCTAGGGCTTGATCCGCCCCGTTGGGGCATCTGAAGCCCAAGCTCGCCGAGCCTCCGCAAGCGAAGTCTCGGCCCTTGCGGGTGACGATCGTCCGCTTCGCCTGGCGCAATGCGCGGTGAGGTCACGGTTGCCCCAACCAGCACGCCGGTCTCCCTCTCGTCTTTCCAGGCGCCTTGCGCCAAGGGCCTGCGGCCCTGGCGGCGCGGCGCCAACCGCGCGGCGACGCCTCCGCGCGGCCGGATCGAGCGGCCCTGGCTTGTTCGCCGCACTCGGTCCCGCGTCCCTGCGGGCCGCTCCTGCGGGTGCGACGTTTCCTTGATTGGGCCGCGGGCACTCTCGGCTCCGCCTTCGCACCGCCGGCCTCGCCCGTGCGGGGCACCGGGCGGGCGGCGACGCCGAGCTTCGCCGAGGGGTCCCGTCTTGCTGGGGAGCGAGCCCGCCAACCTTCCCAAACACCCGAGCCGCATGGCAGGAGGCGCAAAGCCCCCCAAAGCTCACACTGAGCCGATTGCCGCGCCGGCAGGGGATTCGCCGCCTGTGGCGCCGAACGCCCTGCCGGTGGCTTCGCCCGCCGTCTTGCGACGGCTCAGGGGTGGATTGTTCCGGACGAGACACCGGGACCCGGCGGTCGCTTTCTGGCAGGCTTCGCCCGCGCGAATGCCTCCCGCCCGGCGCGGCGATCATGCCTGGGCTTCGCTGGCGCTCAGCGCATGATCGGCGGGTCCCTAATCCCACCCCTCTCTCTCAGACCTCCTAGTTTACCACGCCAGGCTCAATCGCAGTCAAGGATCAGCGGTCCCCCAATTTTTTCGGGAGGTTTGTCCGCTTGTCGCGGACCCGAAAAAATCGGCTCCACCGCTGCCCGATGGCCGGCTCCCGCCCGTCCTTGACGACGTTTCGCGGCGTGATCTCCCCTCCAGGTCATCGAGTGGATGACGCTTCAAACAGCTGGAGGTTACCATGCACAACCGTTTCTCGAACTTCACCGACTTTGCCGCGCACTACGCGTCGGAAATCGCCGCTCCCGACTATGTGAAGGCATTTATGGAACAGACCGAATTCGCCAAACTTTCGGTCGCCGACGAACCGACATCGGCCGAAATGCCAGACCCCGATCAGGCCCAGGCCGCGATCGAACTGATTTGCGCCACGGTCTTCGACCTCTTCCGCGACACCCGCATGGAGGACTTCTCAGCCGAGGTGGCCTGGGGGATCGCCAACAGCTTCCACGTCGTCGCCAAGCGGCTCGACGATCGCGAGGACTCGGTTTCCCAGCGGCTCCAGGAGAAGCTGCGCGAGTACGATCCGAGCGAAGTCTACGCGACCGACCTCGAAGACCTCACCATGCAGGCCCGCTCCCTCGGCGAATGCCGCGACGCAATGGAATGCATGCGCGACCATGCCGCGCGCATCTACCTCGTCGAAACCGGCCGCCCGTTCTCGCCGGTGCGCGGCTCGCGCGTCTCGTCCAAGTCCAATGCCTCGATGATCGAAGCCCGCGACTACATCGCCGGGAAGGCAGCGCAGCGGCGCGAGCAGTTCGCACCCTCCGGTCCGGTGGTGCTGTTCTCGGGCGGCCAGCAGTTCGCCGAGATAGACCTCGTCAACGAATACCTCGCCGCGATCCACGAACGCATCCCCAACATGGTCCTCGCCACGACCGCGCAGAACAAGGGTGCAGACGTCATCGCCGCCAGCTGGGCCTCGCGACACCAGGTGCCGGTCGTGCTGTGCAAGCCGAACAGCGCGCACGGTCCCTCTGCCCCGTTCCGGCGCAACGAACGGATGATGAAGTTCGGTCCCGTCGAAGCCGTGATCTGCAGTGGCGGCGGCATCCAGGCGAACCTCGCCGAAGCGCTTCGCAAGGCTGTCGTGCCACTACACATCCTGCGTTCCGAAGCGCCTGCCCCTGAGCAGGCCGAACCGCGGCGCGAGCCGGCCAGGCGCACCGCCAACGGCAACGAACTCCCGCCATTCTGATCCCGATCCGGCAAAGGGCGTCCGGTCTCATCCGACCGGGCGCTCATTCCCCTTTTTTGATCGAGGGGCACGGCGGCGACACGACCTTGCCCGCTCCATTTCGCGGCACCAAGGGCCTGTCGGCCTGCCGCTCGCGACGTCTTGCGTCGGCGCCCAAGAGATCGCTGTTCGCGATCGTGTCACACCTCAACAGTGGCCCCTGCCCCGACGAATGACGTTCCGCACGCTCAGGATTCACAGCTCACAAAGAGCCCCGGTCCAACCGTAGCCGCGGTCCATGCTAAGCCAGCCATACGACCCAACCGACGATCAAGGCGGCGACATCTCCCCCGCAGTCGTTAAGGTTCGACCATCATCCGATGCGCTCCCGGAGGCGAATAACCGGATTCGATACCGACCGTGCGCCAGCTTCGCCGAGCACCGGCTACCGGCACGCCGCAATCGACCCCCCCGAAGAGACCATGGCATCGAAGCATCCGCCCCCGATGGCAGAGCTGCCCTTCCTCCGATGAACCATGCCCCGCCAGGTCGCAGCTGCAACCAAAAAGCAGCGGACCGGGTCAGCTGCAAGCAGCTTCCCGCACCACTCCTCGCTTTTTGGTCCGGCCCCAAGGGGCCTTGCATCTGCGCCCGCTCTGGCGGGGCCTGACCTGTTCATCGGCGGGCAGCCCCGCCATCGAACGGAGGTAATGCCATGAACACTCTTCTCAAGTTCGACACCGTCCCGGCCTTCAACGCCCAGAGCTTCGACGACGCCGTTCGCAGCGCTACAATTCGCGCCCAGCACAGCTTCTTCGACCAGCACATCATCGAGCAGGACGACGGCACCTATGTCGCGATCGACGAGGGAGACTACTACGCGCTGCCGATGCAGCTGATCGACCGTATCGCCCATACGGTCCAGGGCATGATGGCCGACGATCTCGACGACGATACGGCGCGCGCCGCCGCCCTAGTGAGCGTCGCGATCGACCCCGACTGGGACGACGAGGTGCCGTTCTGAACGGTCGCTTCACGAAGGGCGGAGCGAGGCGGTAACGCTTCGCTCCGCCCTGTCATCTTGTCAGGCCAGAAGAGCTTGGCCGGGGCATCGAACCCCGGCCAAGCTCGCCCTTGGATTCGGTCCCTATTCGCCCGACATCATTGCACTGCTCAGCACCTCATCGCACACTGTGCGGATGTCACCGACGACCCGCGCACGGCGCGCCGGCTCGACCTTGGCTAGCGCCGATTTGAGCGACTGCACCAGCCCCTTTTCCTTGCGTTGAAGCGCTTTCGCACGCTCGTTTTGCAGCGCCGCAATCTGCCGGTCGATATCCTCGACATCGACGAAGCTGTCGTTCCTTTTCCTCGCCATTGGCCATCCCTTCCGCTTCCGAACTCTCGGGAGCGCAACGATGGCAAGATTGCCCCACGAGCGCAACGCACCCGGTCGCTCCTCTTGCGCCTGCCGGGCGCATTTCATGGCCCCTGGGCCTTGCTGGACCAGCCTGAAAGGCGTCCCGATCCCCCCTCAGAACCATGGACGAACGGACAGCTATGAGACAGCTGGATTGATAGGAAATCGGGCAGACCTTACACGGCAAGCCGTTCTTGGGTTTCCGGCTATATCAATTGGTTATCACTAGGTGCAGGTGTGGCACGGTGTGGCACAATTTCGGTAGTCGCCGAATTGTGCCATTTCGCTGTGGCACAGTGTGGCACGCACCCTTTGCGTGCCACACAACTTGCGCCCCGGTGTCGAACCGGCTATGAAGGCTACGCGAAGTCCCCACCAGTCCCGTGCCACGGGATTGGTACATGTCTACAAACATTCATCTCACGGTACGCCTACCGGAGACGCTGAAAAGCCAGATGGACCGCGTCGCCGAGTGCGATGGCGACTCGATTTCGGCGATCATTCGCAAATCCATTCAGCTCTACATAATGGTCCGCGAAGGCGCGACCGAGGCCGACAAGCGCCGACAGTTCTCGAGCGAGTTCGTCTTCCTCGCGATGGAGCGCTGGGTCCAGACAAACCTCGCTGAGCAACACGAGATTTTGCTGGGCGAGGCCGACCGCCGGACGGAGGCGCTCTATGCGTAATCCGGACACCTATTCGGACGGCCGCCGCCCGGGGAAGCTGACCCATCATTCGGCGCGCGGCGCGATGCCGCGCAACGCCGGAAACTTCACCCGCGGCTCGCAGCTCATCACCCATGAATTCCTCATGTGGTTTTCCTCGGCGAAGCTGCCGGTGCTGGTCTGGTTCTTCCTCTTCCTCTTCGTCCTATCGATCGCGCTCGCGCTCAAATTGCACGAGCACGAAGTGCAGATGATCGGCCTCAAGATCTACGCTGCCGGATGGTCGTTCATGGAGTTCAACCAGGGCAAGATCATCAACCTCACCTTGCCCTCGGGCGAAGTCATTCCTGCTCCGATCGGCCTCGTCGGATCGCATCCCGATGTCGTCGTCGCCTGGGGCAAATTCATGCGCGCGACCTGGGGCTCGTTGTTCATCTCGCTGTTCGTTTCGCTTCCGCTTTCGATCTGGTTCATCGACATCTCCAGACGGCGCGGAAAGACCATCCTCGAGGAGCGTCACCAGCGCGGTGCGATGCTCGTCGATGCGGACGAACTGGCGGGCGTGATACGCTCCCATAACAGCGCTAGGATCGTCGAGGAGATCGCCGGCAAGCTACCGGGTACGAGTCTCGAGCAGTTCTCGGCGATGCCCTTTGCCAAGCAAAAGGCCGCCGGGATTCACAACCCCTACAACCTCGCCGGCGTCCCCTTTCCCTGGCGTTCGGAACAGTCGCACGTCATGCTCGTCGGCACCACCGGAACCGGCAAGACCACGCAGATGCTCGACCTCATCGCGCAGATGCGGAAGCGCCAGGATCGCGCGATCGTCTTCGATCTGACCGGGGCCTATACCAGCGCCTTCTACGATCCCGAAACCGACATCATCCTCAATCCTATGGACCAGCGCTGCCCGACCTGGTCGATCTTCGGCGAGGGCAAGAGCCACGCTGACTTCACCGGCATGGCCGCCGCACTGATGCCGATCGACGGCGGGGCATCCGAACCATTTTGGAACCTCGCGGCCCGCACGCTCTTCGTCGAGACTTGCATGAAGCTGATCGCGCGCGGCACGGCCACCAACCGGGCACTGGCGACAAGCCTGATGATGGCCGACCTCAAGTCGGTTCACAAGATGCTCGCCAATACGGTCGCCGACCCGCTGACGGCGCCCGAGGCGGCGCGCATGGCGGAATCGATCCGCGCCGTATTCAATACCAACGCACAAGCCTTGCGCTTCCTTCCCGAGGACAATCCGCCCTTCGCAATCACCGATTGGATCAAGGGAGATCAGAAGCCGGGATCGATTCTGTTCATCACCTCCTCGCACAACGATCTCACGCTCAACCGCGCGCTCCTTACCCTCTGGATGAACCTTGCGGTCCACTCGCTGATGCGCCTGCCGCGGACGCGCGCCTTGCGGACCTGGTTCTTCTTCGACGAGGTTCATGCGCTCCATCGCCTGCCCGCGATTGAAGACGGCCTGCAGACCGCGCGCGGCTTCGGCGGGGCCTTCGTTCTGGGCATCCACAGCTTCGCCAAGCTTGCCGAGACCTACGGCCGCGAAGGCGCGATCAATCTCACTTCGCTCGCGCGCACCAAGCTGATCCTCGCCACCGCCGACCGCGAGACGGCCGAGCATTGCTCCGATTACATCGGACAGCGCGAGGTTCGCATGATGGACGAGGCCTACAGCTACGGCTATTCCAACATCCGCGACGCGGCGACGATCACCCCGCGATCGGAAATCCAGCCCCTCGTCATTCCCGACGACATCATGAAGCTCCCCTCTCTCAGGGGGTTCCTCGTCTATCCCGAAGGCTTCGACGCTGCCCGTATCAAGCTCGTGTGGCGCGACTACGACATGGTCGCGGAGCCCTACATCCTGCGCGAAAACGTCCAGCCCATCGCTTACGATCCGGCGATAGACGGCGAGGCCGAAGAAGCGGAAGAACCCGGCGGCCGCGACAGCAGCGACACCCCCAAGCACGATCTCGACAAGGACGGCCTCGCCCGCGCCCTCCATATCGACAAGGAGCTCGAAGCCCAGGCCGAGCTCGACGCCTCGGCCGATCGGTCCGCCGATCCTGACGGCAATCCGGTCCTTGCCGAACAAGGTGCGCGCGCCAACCAGATGACTTTCGCGATGGGCGCTGGTGCAAGGTCCGGAACCCAATCCAATCCCGACGTCAACCGCTACGAGAGCGTGCCTGGCAGTGCGCCAACCGCAGCGGCGCAGCGCCAGGTCCAGATCGCCCGCGAACTCACCGAGGCGCAGGTTGAGGCAGAGCCCAGAACCGAGCGCACCGTCTCAGGTCCCACCCCACCGCAGCACGATCTCGGGCTCGACGACGGACCGGATTTCTGAGCCATGCACTCGATCGCATCCGTCCGGTCCTCTGGCGGCGCGGCAAACTACTTTGCCGCGGACAACTACTATACGCTCGATGAGAACGCGGAAGCGGGGGTCTGGGGCGGCAAGGGAGCGGACGCTGCCGGGCTGTCGGGTCCGGTCGAGAAGGAGGCGTTCGAAAAGGTTCTCAACGGCGAGCTGCCGAGCGGCGAGAAGGTCGGGCAGGTAGAGAACCGGCGTCTGGGCATCGACATGACATTCTCGATGCCCAAGTCCGCCTCGATCCTGTCGCTCGTGTCGGGCGACAAGCGAATCCTCGATGCAAACATGCGCGCCGTCGTCAAGACGATGCAATATGCCGAACGCAACTTCGCCGAAGCGCGCAATTACGATACGAGCCGCAGCGGCCGCCCCGAGAAAACCGGGAACCTTCTCTACGCGCTCTTCGCCCACGACACGAGCCGCGCGCTCGACCCCCAAGGCCATATCCATGCCGTCGTCGCCAACCTCACGCAGACCGCTTCGGGCGCATGGAAGGCGCTGTGGAACGAGAAGCTCTGGCACAACAACACGGCCATCGGCCAAGTCTACCACGCCGCCTTGCGCGCCGAACTCCAGAAACTCGGATATGAGCTCGAAGCCTCCGGAAAACACGGCACCTTCGAGATCAAGGGCGTTCCCAAGTATCTGCGCGATGCCTTCTCGAGCCGGACCGAGGAGATCACCAGAGCCATCGAAAAATGGAACGCCACCGATCCCCGTGACCAGAAGAAGATCACGCTCTACACCCGCGACGACAAGATCGTTCTCGAGGATCGCGGCGCCCTCGAAAAGGACTGGCAGGGGGTTGCCGCATCATTCGGATTCGACGGGCAGGCCCTGATCGCGGCAGCCCAGGCGCGGGCGAGCGAGCTCAACAGACCCAGCCTGATCGAGAACCTCTCCGCCACCCTCTCCGAAATGCGCGACCGCTTTGGCGCCGCCACCGGGCACTCCGATCCTCTCACGACGACCGGCGCCAAGGCGCTTGGACTTTCGGGAATCCAAATCCGGGCTGAACATGCGACCGCCTCGGCGGTGAGGCACCTTTCAGAACGCGAAGCGGCCTTCACCCCGGAAGCCCTGCTTTCGACCGCGCTGGGCTTCCAGGTCGGCGGCGTCGAGGCCCATCATATCGAGGCGCGCATCGGCCAACTGATCGACGCCGGCAAGCTCATCCGGGGCTACTCCGAGCGCGCAGATGGTCATTTCAGCCACGTCACCACACCCCAGGCGCTCGCGATGGAGCAGCGCATCCTCGACAATGTCGCGGCAGGCGCGGACCAGGGACGGGCCTACATGTCTCCCGAACAGGCGGCACAGCGCCTCCAGGAGGCCGCGCGGGCGCTTGGACAGGCCAGGGAGGGAGTGGACAGCTGGAGCCTCAACGAAGGCCAGCTCGCCGCCGGAATTGCGATCCTCTCGGGCAAGGATCGCTTCCTCAACATCCAGGGCGTCGCCGGCGCGGGCAAGTCCACGCTCATCGGGGCGCTCGACATCGTTCTCAAGGACGAGGGCATCCGCCTCGTCGGCCTCGCATTCCAGAACAAGATGGTCGCGGACCTGCGCGGGGGAGCATCGCAAACGATGTCGGTCGAGGACATGAAAAAGGCCGGGATCGAAGCCCACACCATCGCCAGCTTTGCCAGCAAATACGATTCCGCCTCGCGCGCGCCCGGAACAGCGCGCTACGCCGCCGCGAAGGCTGAACTCAGCGATACCGTCGTCATCACCGACGAAAGCTCGATGGTCTCGACCCGCGACATGCTGCGCGTGCAGAGCATCGTCGAGCGCCTCGAGATCGACAAGGCCCCCTTCATCGGCGATCGCAACCAGCTCTCGGCGATCGAGCAGGGCAAGATGTTCGCCGTCATCCAGGCCGCCGGCCACGCCACCGTGCGGATGGACGAGAATATTCGCCAGCGCGGCTCGCCGCTGTTGATGGCGGTTGCCGGGCTCTCCAACGAAGGCCATGCCAGCCTGGCGCTCGACCTTCTCGCCGCGCATGGCCGGGTGACCGAAGCCGGGCCGGACTCCGCCAAAGCCACCGCCGGGATGTGGCTCGCGCTTTCGCCCGAACAGCGCGAGCGAACTGCGATCTTTACCGCCGGCCGCGCCGATCGCACTGAGATCAATTCACTGGTCCAGGAGGGGCTGAAGGCTGAAGGCACGCTCATGGGCGATCCCTTGGCGCTGCGCGTCCTGCAGAGCGCCAACACGACCCGCGAGCAGCTGCGCTTTCCTTCAACTTACTCCCCCAGCCAAGTGCTGGAAGCCCGCATGGCCCTTCGCGAGGTCGGGCTGGCGCGCGGTCAATGGGAAGTCGTCCGCGTCAACAGGAACGGCACGCTCGAACTCGCTAAGAACGGTCGGCGCACGACCCTCGATCCGACGAAAATCGACCCCAACCACAAGTACGACCGGCTTGGGCTCTACGACCGCAAGGACCTCAAGCTCCATGACGGCGACACCATCTTCTGGCGCGAGAAGGACGTCAGGCTGGACATCCAGAAATCGACCTATGCCAGGGTGCTCAAGGCAGATGGCCAGGGCGTAACCGTAGAACTCGCCGACAAGCGGGAAATCACCCTGGCCACGGGTCACCCGATGCTCGAGCGGCTCGATCTCGGCTACGCGCTCAACGCCCACATGGTTCAAGGCATGACCAAACCCGAGGCGATCGAGCACATCTCCTCGCGCCAGGCCAACCTGGCGACCCAGCGCACCCAGAACGTCCTCAACACCCGCGCGACCGACGATATGCGGGTCGTCACCGACGATCTCGGGAAGCTCAAAAACCGCCTCGATCACAACGCCGGCAACAAGACCTCCGCGCTTGAAACCGTCGGCAAGGTCGAGGTCGATGCCAAGCGCCACAACCCGATCGACACCCGCGAACTGCCGGACCTCAGGATTTCGCCAGAGCTCAGGGCCAAGCTCGACGCCCTGGCGAACGAGCCCCCTGCCCCGGTTCGCCAGCTGCCCGTCCCCGAGAAAGCCATTGGATTCGACCTCGCATGACCAGACCGTCCTCCAAAGCCATCGCCACCGCCATGCTCGAGGGCTCGTTCATGGCCCTCATGTGGCTGTCGACCTTCGCGCTCATCACTGGCGATCCACATTACCGCGCCCTTGCGCTTGCCGGGATTGCAGCCGTCTCGCTTGCGATCGCGGCCATCCTGGCGATGCCGCGCGCCTGGCTCGCGGCCCCGAACTCCGACCCCACCAGCTTTGCCGGAGGCTCGCGTCCTCTCGCCAAGGCCAGCGCCGACAAGGCGGCGGCAATCCACCGCGCAGCGCGGGCAGGCAGCCCACAACGCGCATCTCCAACCACCAACCGGGAGCCTGGCCATGAGCTTTGACCACCAGGAAATCGGCGACTTTGGCAGCGAGCACGATGCCAAGGAATGGGCCGAGCGCAACAACATCGACTTTCGCGACCTCCACTTCCGCAACCGCGGCGGCGGGGCCGTTACCCTCAGCGTCAACCGTTCGGCGCTGGGCGATTCCAACCCGAGCGACCTCTCCTACGGACGTCGCACCGGCTATTTCCGATAGAAGGGACCATAACGATGAAATACCTCAATACCCTCGCGATTCCGCTCCTCGTGTTCGCATCGGCCCCAGCTTTCGCGGCCGATAACCCCGCCCCGCAGGAACCGCAGGAGCGCACAGCGCAAAAGCTCGAAGAAGACCCTGGCATCTCATCCGGCGCCGCAACCCGCGAGGCGACGCGAGCGGCGCAGGTCGAGCAGCAGAAGCAGACCATGGCCGATACGCTGAAGGCTGCGCCGAGCAGTGGTCCCGGCGCCGTTTCGCAGGATCCGGCGATCAAGCCATTGCGCGCTGACGGTACGCGTCTGGCCGACCAGGTCGCCAAAATTGCCGATTTTCTCGCGCTGTGTCACGCCGGCGAAAAGACGGCTGCGGAGCAGTCGGAGGCAATGCGCGAACTTCTGAAACAGTACATCCACGCAAGGGAAACCAGGCTCGACACCCTCCAGCTCAACTGGATGAACCTGCCAGTGTTCGGGATGAGCGAGGAGGAAGCCCGCGCTGCGGGCTATCCCTGCATCGGCCCCCACGAAGCGCTCCCGCTCGCGGAGGGTCCCGGCTATACTTCCGCCCCAGGCAGAGCCCAAGACCGGGTTAGGTCCGCGATGGTCCGGGCGGCCAGCCTCGCCCGACATATGGGTTCCTCCGCCGCGCTCAAGCACAAGGAACTTTACGCGCAGCGCCTCAGCGCTGGCGAGCCGTGCGACGAATGTCCCGAATGCGACGATGGCACATGTACCGAGGCCGTCCACACCGCCAACCAAGCCAAGGATTTCGACTGTGTCGACTGCCCCGAACGGCACGTCGCGTGACAATGCCGGGGCGGCCAGGTCGATGCCGGGTCGCCCCGGCACACAGGACGAGCGGCGATGATCGAGGTGGGCCCTTCCCTGCCTGCATGCCCCTACTGCGGCGGCGCGCTGCCTTACTGGCCGCGCAGCGCACCTCTTTATGGCTGCCGGTTCTGCCTGCGGCCCCTCGTCATTCTGCCCGGCACCATCCGCCGGCCGCGCTACTATCGCATCCACACCCTGTTCGATATCGCGAAGTATCTCACCGCGCTTGCCGCCATTGCCATCATCGCCTTGCTCGCATTTGGCCAGGCCTCGCCTCCTGCGTTGGTAGCGCTGACGATCATCGCCCTTTTCGTTCACGGCAGCATGGACATGTCAGACGGCATTCTCGGCCTGCAAATAGGGATCGACCGAACCTGGAATCGACGGACACCGCTCGCGACCGTCAAGGTCTGGGCAGCCCTGAAGCTCGCCTTCGGCCTGCTGCTGATTTCCGGGGCGGCCCTCGGTTTGGCGACCCGCGCGTGACCGAATTCAGCCCGACGCCACGTAGTGAATCGCGTCGCGCAACCCATCGGAATTTACCCAGTCTCTGAAATGATAGGATATGCCATGAACATCGCAAAACCCTGGTCGGAAGAAGACCGCGCCTATTTCTGGTCCTTCAGGTTGGAAGCATGGCTTCCCTTTCTCATCCATCTTCCAGGGATTGCGCTTTTTGCGGCCTATTGCACGCTCAACTCCGAGGGATTGCGCGCGAATCCGGGCAGTATTCTGATGATTTTCGGACCAATATTCCTCGCTGCAGCCGGGCTCGCCATGTTTTACCTCTGCCCGAAACTGCACGCCTATCGCACTCGCCGTTTCGCGCGCGACGCCAAGATCGACGAGGGCCGACTCTACGAGCAGCGGCCCGCCGCGTGGCCGATCTCGAGTCCCTTCCAATGGCGAGCATTCCAGACCCGCTGCCTCGAAGAAAAGATCGAGCCCCTGACGCGAAGCTACCGTCGGCTGAGGCGTTGGCTGATCCGCGCCGTCTGGTTTGGCAGCGCGCTCGCAATCACGGCCGCCGCCATGATTCTTGTCACCCACGCGTACAAGACCTGCGCCTTGCTCATTGTCCTTGGCCTCTTGCTTGCGACGCTCCCCCGGATCCTTTGGTATCTGTTCGTCAACGACCTCCCCGACCGTTTCAATCCTTTCCTGCGCGAGGTTCAACTGAGCGCCGAATGGCAAACGGTTCTGGACGAGAGCGCCAAATCCGATGGAATTGTCTGGTGGCACGGCTTGTGCCCAATTCCGCGCCGAAAGTTCCGCACCGCCGCCGCCCCGCTGCTCCTTGTCGAGCCTATGTTGCTCGATGATCGGCTGTTCGCCTCACGCTATGGCCTCGTGGCCTATGACTCCGATCATATCGTCGATCTCCAGGCGAAAATCGCTGCGGCTCGGGGGGCCGAGCCCGAAGAAGCGCCCGTTCCCTACGAAATCGAATTCAACACCACGCCTCTGCACCACGCTTGTTTCGGGCAAGACGATGCCGAGGCCATCAAGAGCTGCGCCCAACGCATAGAGGCTCGCTACCACTGGATTGAATCGCTGTTCTTCGCGGGACATGTGACCGGGATTGTCTTTCTGGTTAGCGCCGCGATTAGGTCATTCACTGTGTTCGGGCGATCCGGTCGCCAGGGGTTGGAAGAATCATTCGGCGCGATCATGGGTATTGCCATGTTCGCAATGGTGCTTGTGGTCGCGGTCCGGCTGCTGCGCAGAAGCGTTCTTGCGATCCCGGATTTTCGCTGGAATCCTCTCGCCTGGGGCATCGCCATCCATCCTCGGCTGATCGCGACCCTGGCTGTCGCCGGCCATGAGGACGGTCCGAGCTGGGTCGATCACAAGAACTTGGAGATAGTACCACGAAACAGGTTTGTCTGCGCTAGCGGACTGCTGTTCTTTTCCCGCTACGGCTATCAGGGACGGATAGCCGCGCGAGGCAATTTCAAGCCCAAAATGCGCGTCGGCATGGGATGGGATTACCATGATGCCATAGGGTTGCTGGGGAGCCTGACCATCAAGGACGAGGACCGCTTCTCGCTGCTCCCCCGCGAATATCAGGAACGCAGCACCAAATTGGGTGCCTTCCTCGCCGGTCTGCGCGCTCGCCAAAGCGCCCAAGCCGACGACCCTCTATACACTCAATGTTTCGCACCCGATGCGCGCGAGATCATCGTCGGCTCCCTCATTTCGCAGGGCACCGAAGCCGCCGAAGCGCGCAGGACACTGGCCATGGTTGAATATGCGCTCGAGTCTACCCAGAATGATACCTTCGATCCGGGTGACGATAACTGGGTCAAGCAACAAAAACAGAAGCTGGCCTTGTTAGGCTTTACCGGAGAAGCCGCCGACGAATGCATAGGCCATATCGGCATGACCCATACGCTCAAATATCTCCATGATGTCGCTCGCCACGCCTTTATGCCTAATTCGGCTGCATTCGAACTCAGCATGGACTGGATGCTGGCGTCGGCCGAAAATCCCGATTCTGGCGAACGAGGTTTCGACAGTTTCACCGCCGCTCTATTGCAGCCGACTTACTACGAGCGCGCAGTGCACAAGGCACTGGCCAACGTCCGGCAATGAGGCGTCGCTCAGGGCTTACACCGCTGCCATCGCCCCTGCCCTGTGGTTGACGGCCGCCAACCACTTCGACCTGGAGGACGCGCTCAGTTCGATCGAGCAGCACACCAACCTTGTCAAACACATGTGGAGCGGTGACGCGACCCGCGCCCGGGATGCGGCGCAATACCATTTCGATGAGGCCTTCGCCCAAATTTCCTCTGGCGCCGCGCGCGGCCGCCAGAGCTATCCGGCGGCCTGACCGCCGCCATCTGGAGCCGAGCATCGGGAAGGATCGGGAGGCGTGGGCATTGAAAAACAGGGAGGATTGGGCTAGAAGATCTGCGAGGCTGCAATGGACATCAACGACCCATCATCGTCGCATTATGAGCCAGGTCCGCAGACGGGGGCGAATCCACACACATATGATCCCCGTAATCCCTTTTACCAAGACTCGGCCCGCAATGACATCACGCCTTCAATTGGCCCAACGTTTGCCAGCGCTTTCCCGCTGGTAATCGCCGCGATCTTCATCTTGGGCATAATGCTCAAAATTGGATAGCACACAGTCCAGTCGGGATCGGAGAAGTCAGCAAGTTCTCATCCAGTTCGAGCTCACCTTTGAACTCGAAATTTACGAGGGTCGCGCACCTGCCCATCCTGCCACAGCTCGTAGTGCAAATGTGGCCCGGTAGACCTTCCTGAGCTTCCTACATGTCCTAGAACATCGCCTTCTGTGACTTGCTGCCCAACTTCAAGCGGTGACCGACCCTGCATGTGGAAGTACTTCGTCTCGATCCCATTACCATGATCGACCACTATGTAATTTCCAGCGCCTCCGGCCTGAAACTCCACGCGGGAAACTGTCCCTGCAGCTTGAGCAACGATGGGTGTTCCTGCAGCTGCCGGAATGTCGATTCCATTATGAGCCCCCGCCTCGCCAGTCACAGGATTGATCCTTCCCCCCATCCCCGAACGCACTCGTCCAGCAACTGGCAGCTCAGGTCGTTCCCCTCTGGACAAAGGGACAAGTTCTGCGCCTCCGTTCTCATCGGTTTGGCTCATGCTTCCCTCCGCAGCACCGGCGCCGGGCACGACAAAACTCCCGCGACTAACCGCGCCGTCACCCGGCGTTCCGAGCGGACCACCGGGCGACAACGATCCGACACCGGCAACATCTCCGAGTTCGCCGATCCGCCGTTGCCTGAGGTCGGACATCAGATCCTGCATGACATAATCTATGCCGGCGTCTCGCCGCTGCATCTCCTGCATCGACAAATTTGGGTCGGAAAGCTCGGGCAGTAGCATTTCCGGATGCTCGCGGCGCAGCGCGTCATAGCGGTCCGAAAGCAAATTCGACATGTCCTGCGAAACTTGGAAACCATGCGACTCTGCGTAACTTGCCTCACGAAGCATCCGGTTCCCGATTTCGCGATACTCTGCCGCTGCCTGACGCCGCTCGTCCGCCTCGCTTATGCGCCAGTCGGTCCCGGTCGTCCTTGTATCTGTCCGGCTTTCATCACCATAGTCGCTGTTGCTATGAAATGTGCCCGAAGATGTCGAAGTACCCGACGTCCCTGCAACGGCAACCGAACCCGTTGTGCCGTCCGTTCTCGTTGTGTCGTGGTCAGTGACGTTAGCAGAGCTCCGAGAATGTTCTCTGCTTGCGAGGTCGGAATCTGTCTTGCTCCAGCTCCCAAACACCCCACCGCCACCTTGCAGGCCGCCTCCGGGGGCTTCAGCGCCCCCGATCCCCATCTTGCCCCGAAGCTCTAGGTCACCTCTAATTCCATAAGTTCCGTCATTAGACACGCGTTTGCCGTCTGTGACAGAATTCCCCTCCCTCAGCTGAATGCCATCTCTGGTTGAAGTCTGCTCGCCTTGCGATGCGACCCCCTGAACGGTCACGCTCCCCCCGGTCGTCCGGGTCGTATCGCCACGGCTTCCTCGCTCCCACCGGCTGCCGGCAGCAGTCGACTCGGCATGGGTATCGCTGCCGAACCGGCCTCTCGAGCTTACCCACGAAGTCGATGTGCCGTTCTCGATCCTATCGGCTTCGTTGAGGTATTGCTGCCCCTGGGTCCGCAGATCACTCGTATACCCGCGCGTGAAGGCGGGCTTGAACGGCAGCACGTCCATGCCGCCGCTCGCATTCATCACAGGCCGCCCGCTACCGTATTCGGAGGAAATCCGACCGTCGCTCAGCCGGGTGACCAATCCGGCAGCGCCTCCCATGAAATTTGGGGCAGTCTGCCATTGCGATTCCTGACGACCGTTCGCGCTGAAATTCGCCATGCTGACATCGCCATAGGCGTAGTTGCCGGTCGTCCGCTCGAGCGCAGCGGCATCCGAACCTTGCTGAACCGGGGCCAGCATCGAACCCACATTGCTTGCGACCGCCAGGGTTCCGCGCATGACCATCAAAGCCAAGATCGGCACGGACATCATCAGGAACCCCGCCATCGTGGCGATATCGAGGTTTGCTGCATCCGCCTGGTGGAAATTGATCAGTGACTGGCCACCGGGGGCGATCACATTCATCTGCGAGGAGAGCCGGTCCATGATGAACATGTGGATCAAGACATACAGCGGACCCCAAGCGGCGAGGTAGAAGAAGCCCGCGAAGTAGCCCTTGAGCGTCGCCACACCCGTTTTCGGGAACAGGAACAGCGGGAACACGACCGGGAACAGCGCATAGAAGACAATGGACAGGACGATGTTGAGGACCGGAACCCAGACCATACTCTGGGCGGCAGCCGACGACATTGAATTGCGAGCCTGCGTATCGGCTCGCTGAAGCGCAAAGGCATCGGCTTCAGGATCCCCGAAATCGATGTACGCCGCCTCGAACGCCTTCACCATGCTCATCTGGCGCAGCGCCGCATCGCGCGACGAAGCCGTTCCCGTCATCAGGTTCGAAATCACCGGCACATCCGCGGCCAACTTCGCCGAGGCCGCCACTTGCGTCATTTTCGGGTAGAGCGACCGTGCGAACGGCAACGCATATTCGTCGATCTGCCCCGCCCACTGGTTGTTCAGCCGGTTCCACCCTTCGAGGCAGGTGACGCCCTCGAAATCGACCCGACCGCTGCCGATCGCCGTCCCGTACTTCATCCCGCGATTGACCGCGGCATCGACCCCGAGCGCCGCCCACAGATCCGGCGCGCTCGACAAGTCCTTCAAGCTCTTCGTTCCAAGCAGAATGTCATAGTAGGCGCATTGCTTGAGGAACGTGTCCAGGTTGGCCCGGAAGACCGGATCCCGGACCTCGAAGCCACCCATCTTGTCCCACAGCCTCGCACCATAGACGAACCCGCCATTGGAGTAACTGAGCGATGCCGGCATCACGAACACTGTTTCGGCGGTCCGGGTCAGATAGTCCGACACCTGACTGGTAAACGACGCCATCGCTCCTAGACCTATCGGAACGTTGGCTACCACAGCAGGTGCAAGGCCTGGGTTGGTGCGGTCGGTGACTTTCACCGTCACGGTCGGCACCATCAGGCAGCTGTAGATCAAGGTCGATTGAAGGAACCAGCGGAACCAGACTCGCCAATCCATGTCCATGGCGGTGACCAGCAGGGCGTAAATCAAGCCCATAACCATGACCACCCGGATCAGCGACTTGAAGCCGCCCGATCCAGTCCATGCGGCAATCGCATTGAACGTGTTGACGAAATACTCTCCGCCGCCGACCGTGAAAACCTCGAGCATCGCCCACTCCTATTGAAGCTGGTCGCTGAGCGTCCGGCTGAAATGAAGCGATCCCGCCATTGCCGGGCTCATCTGAGCCTTCAGCGTCTTCTCGAGGAATTGCGACTTCTGGATCACCGCCATCGTGCGATCGAAGCGCTGCGAGGTATTGCTCGCCAGATCGGTGAAGACGTCGCGCTGGCGGTAGAGGCTTTCACGCCAGGCCATGAGCGATTCCCCGTCGGCCCCTTGGAAATCTGCTTTGGTGGCGATCGTCAAATCGATGAACCGGGTCGTCATCGTCGTGACCAGATCGACCGCGACAATCTCCGAAAGATCATTGATGTCCGCCTGCGACACCCCGAACTCGGCGGCTTCGGCGACCAGCAAGAGCTTGTAGACCGGGACGCTCGCGTAACCGAGCAGCTGCTGCTCCTGAAGCGTCAACTGGACCCCAGGCGTCCGGATCTTCCCGCGCATCGAGACGATGACGTCGCGGACCTTCTTCTTGATCGACGAGTTGACCGGGATCACCATCTGGACAGCGGTCGGATTCATGCACTTGTCCGGCTCATCGCACTTCCAGATCGTGTGGGGCGCGGCACTCGTTCCGTCGAGGAAGGCCGTCACGATCGCTGCATCCGCGCCGCCGATAGGCCGGAACGACGGACCCGTCCCACCGGAAGGCTGCGGATTGTAGATCACCGTCCCGACCAGGGTCATCAGGAGCTCTTTCGTCTCCTGGTCGAAACCGCCGTAGCGCCCCTTCAAGGCCTCCCAAGTGTAGTTCTGCGGCATCCCGGCTTGTCTCGCCATGGCAGGATCGCTGTTCGCGCCTTTGAGAGCATCGCGCTGACCGCCGTTGTTGCAGTTCTGTCGCGCGCGCGCCCAGTCGGCGACTGCCCCTTGCGAATTCGCGATGGACTCGCAGATTACCGACGAGGCTGTATCGGATTTCGGCCATAGACCTCCGACCAGCGCCTGCGCGGTTTCGCAGCTCGAGATATTCATCTGGTTCATCTGCTGGACCTTCTGTGCCAGCTCATCCATCACCTTGCCGATCTCCGGAGAGATCGTGTCGATCGCCAGTTTGAACGCAAAGCCGAGCGCATTGTTCGCGGTTGCCTTGAGCATCGCCACGAGCTCGGCCGTATTGATGAACGAGAACGAGCCTGCGAACAGATCGATACCTCCGCATCCGGCCCGCGCGTGTGGCAATTGCAAGTTGAAAGGCTGGATGCTCCTTTGAGGGAAGCGCGCCCACATCGACCCCGCGCTGTAATATCCCGCCGATTGGCCTTCATAAGCGGTCGGCCCGGTGACATTTGCCGAGGCGCCCATTTCGCTCATGAAGTTCTGCATTTCGCCCTCGACCCCGGCATGGGCCGGCATCGGTGACGACACGGAAACGGCAAGTCCGCTCACCAGCCCAAGCATACTCCGCACTGCGCGCCGCCAGCCTGCGTGGCGCCGTATCCCTGCCTCGCGATCCGCCATGTCAAATCTCCTCAATAGTCAGAACCTGGCTGGACCTGGGTCAGCTGGAACACCCGTTCCATGATCTCGTCTTGCGAAAGGATGCCGAAGCCGATCGGCATCGGTGTCTTCGTGACGCTGTCGAACAGCACCACGGCAGGAACCTGGCGATCGGTGCCGAGCCCGAGGCGCTCATACTGGCCGGTATCGACCATGTAGTTCGGGAACACCGCCGAAGGACCGCCATCCATCGACACTGCGAGCACCGACATTCCGTACTTGTCGCTGACGGCCTTGAGGATCGGCGAAAACACGTCGCAGGCCCCGCAACTCGACGCGTAGAAATAGAAGACGCCGTAGCGCTGCGAGAGCTGCGCCATCACCGCGTCGCGGTCCGCTTTGCGCGCGTCGAGCCAGGTCCGCTTGCCGAGTGTCGAGACAGGCCGCTGCAACGTGTAGTCGAGGCCGGGATCCTGCCACAGCGCGCGTTGCCAGACGTCGGCGAACATCGAGGACCTGTCGAGTTGCTCGCGCTGGTAGCGCACGTAGGCGGTAACATTCTCCGGCGTGGGATCGAGGATCGCCGCAGCCTTCATCTCTTCGAGCTGGCCGGTGATCGCGGCAAGACGGTCCTTTGCCGAAATCTGCGGCGGCACCGCCGGTCTCGCGGGATCGGCTTTCGGCTTCGGCCTTTCGCAATAGAACCAGGTTCCGAGCTGGCGCTGCTTGCAATAGAAGTCATCCTCGGCCTGCGCGACCTCGACACCGTCACCGTCTGACGCGATCACCGGGCCGATATCGGCAACCAAGACCGCAACAGCGGCCACTGCTGAAACGAAACGCGCCATTATCCGTCCTTTCCTTCGAATTCGCGCACAATCGAGAGCATCACCGCGACATCGAGCAAACCCCGCCCGCCATCGAGCAGCCGCACCAACCCGACATAGAAGCCACGCACGGCCTCGATGCCTTCGTCACCTATCCAGTAGAGATCCTGTTCGAAGCGCGCCCATCCGCGCGCGACGACTCCCTCCAAGGGAACCTTGAGTTCGGGAACACCGACCGGGCGGTCGAACCACCGCGACACATCGGTCGCGACTTGCGCGCCCGACATTGGACCCTTCCGGCACAGCGCCATGCCGACAAAGAACTCCATGACCGACATGTCGGCGACGATCCGGCCCTTGCCGACAAACAGGACATTGTCGTCCATCTTCCCCCCGGTCATGGCCCAGGTGCGGGCGCTGGCCCGCCTCTCGCATAGTAGGCCTCGATCTTGTTTTGGATATCGACGAGCGCGGCCGCTTCATCGGGCAGGCGCGCCGCGTCCTGGAACTCGGCATAGACCTCGGAGAAATCCATCACCGACAAGTCGAGCTGCTGGAATTCGAAGATCGTGAACCCTTCGCAGGTTGCGGTTTTCGGATCACCCCAGGGCTTGCCGATCTGGGGCCGGCCTTGCTCCTGGAGGATACGGCTGATCTTCGACTGGAAGCAGCAATAGGCGTCCTTGCGCGTCACGCAGATGCCGAGAATCTTGGCCGAACAGTATGTCCCCAGCTTGTGGCAAAGTCCCGCATCGTCCTTCTGGTCGAGCAGGCGCTCGGCCGAGCTGCAGATCCACGGCGTCAACAGTGGGACCCCGGACCCCGAGCAGCAGTTCGACAGCCCGAAGACCTTCTTGCTGCAGGTCTCGCGGGTGCCGCTGAACAGTGTCAGCGTATTCTCGTCGAACTCCGCATTGGCTTGCCCGAGCGCGTTCAGGGCAACGACCGCATCCTTGAATTCGTCGGAGGCTTCGCGGGTGACCGCCTCGCAATTGCCATCGACACAGTAGACGTCATCCCCGCAAATATATTGCGTCGGCTCGGGTGTCGTCCCTGCGATCGGGCAGCGGTAGACGCGCTCGGCCACCGTGCAACCGCCGCCCGCATTGGGCGGATCGTCGAGGCACACCTCACGGTCGAGCGTGCATTGCGCATTCGCTTCGAGGTCGCCGCAGTCGTTGAGCCCGCCAAGCACCGTTTGGCACATGTAGGTCTTGCTATATTGCCAGCACGGCCGCGATACGGCGACGCCGCCAACCACCCTCACCTCGTTTGGCGCCGTGCAGGTCTCCGAACTCAGCGTGCAACTACCGAGATCGACATTGCACGCTGCATCGGTCCAGGTCTCGACGAACCATTTCGAGGTCGAGGTCTCGGGGACCATCCCCGCCACATTCGAGGTACAGCTGTAAACCTGCTCGGGCTGCGCATATTCGGTGCAGACGAGCGACCCAAATCCGGAAAACGGGTCGCCGAAAAATTCCCATGTCTTGCACAGCGTGCGCTCGGCGAGACCTGCCGCGGCGGCCATCGTCAGGCTGCATGTGGCATCGGTCGCGAGCGACCCGCATTGTTGAAGCCCGGTGACATAGCTGAGCGGGAACCCGAACGCATCGACCGTCAGTGCTTCGCTCAATCCATCGGTGTTGCACCGGTAGACATTGTTGACCACCTGGAACGCGCCTGACGGCGGCGGGGCGACGACGGTGCCATAGAGGTAAGCGTTGGGATCGCTGACCGGTTGCTGGCAATCGTAATAGTCCACGGTCAGGCCGAAGTCGGGAACCGGATAGGTCGCCGTCTTCGAGCACGTCGTGTTCGCAGCGAGGCCGACGCAGCCATCGAAGCCTGCCGCAATCACGCACAGATATTGGTAGGTGAGCTCATTCCATTCCGCGACGCTCAGGTCGCGGGTGCAACTCTGCGGCTGCTCGACCACTCCCGATCCGACATTGCAGGTCCACTCGGCATAATTGGCCGAGCCGCTTCCCGGCGGCAGCGGCACGCAATTTCCCGCTGCCCCTCCGACGCTCTGGCCTTCCAGAAAGCTCTCCGGATCCTCAGCAATGGTGAAAGCCCGCGTCATATCAGCGCGCGTCACGTTGACAACCGGACGATTGGGATCGTGGACCGTCGCGAACCCCTCGCTCGAAACGGCCGCGGTAGCTCCCGCCCCGGAGAGACCTGCCGGATTTTCGTAATAGGACGAGGAGGCCGGATAGGTCCCGCTGTAATTCGGTATCTGAGCGGCCGCATCGGGCGTTTGCGTCAGATCCTGAACCTCGGTGCGCTTCGCACCTCCGAATGCCTTGGCCTCGGCTTCCGCTTCCGCGCGCGTCATGGTTCCCGGGGCTACCGGGGGCGGGGGCGGCGCGGGCGAAGGAATCGCCGGATTGCCGCTTGGGGGGAGGACGGGCACGTCCTCGATCACGTCGTCGGGCGGCGGAATGTAGACCGGAACCTGGGCGAGCGCAGGGGAGTTCGCAACCCCGAGCGCGCCGGCGACAGTCAGGAGCGCAAGCATGGTCCTCTTCAAGCAGTGGCCTTTGGCGCGCGGGCGCATGTCAGCGCCTTTTCTTGAGGTTGGCGAGCGCGATCGCGGCGACACCGGCCCCCGCTCCGCGCCCGCCCGCAAAGCTTTCGAGCGCATACTCGACCGTCACATTGCCGACCATCCGGTCATGCTCGGGAGCCACGCTCGAGCAATCGAACCCTTCGCACAGCTCATAGTCGCGCGATGCGACGACGAAAGTCGGAACCGCCTGGACCCGGAAGGCGCGGAACAAGCGCGGATCGATCGCGAGGTGCGGCTGCTGGTCCTCGCTTTCGACGACCTTCTTCAGCCCCTCGCCAAAGGCCTTGACGTTGTTCTGTGGGAAGCCTCGGAATACGACGACACCTCCTGCCCGGCTCGTATCGGCGATCAGTGCCTTCAAGGACGCTTCGGGCATCGACAGACTCGCGAACACCACAAACAGCGGCCCGCTCGCGAATTGCACCTGGCCATTGGCAGCCGCGCCCGCGAGAATCTCGTCGAAATCGACCGGCCCCTCGGGACCTTTCGGCAGGGCGTCGGGATCGATCGCCGCAACAGACTGCATCGCCTGTTCGCGCAGCTGCTCCACCTCGGCCTCATGCTCGCGGCCGCGACCGGCCACGGCCTCGACAAATGTCTGCGCGTCCGTCGTCTCTTCCTGTGCCCGCGCCCTGACCTTGCCGAGATCGAGCCCATCGACCGTCTGGGCCAGAACCGCCGAAGCGCCCGCCAGCATCGCGAAGGCCGCGAGGCCGCTCGTGGTGACCTTCATCGCGCTCGCCCTCCCCCGATCGCAGCAAGTTCGACGCCGGCCGATCCGTGCCAGGCATCGTTTTGATCGAGCGCCAACTCGAACGCCGCCGACAGCGCCAGCGAGATCGCGAACAGGCAGTGGATATGGAGGTTCCAGATCATCGGGGCCTCACAGCATGCAGCAGTTGCGTTTGCGCCAGACGAGGTAGCCGAAGTCCTCGCCCTTGACGGGAAACGCCTTGCCGGTCTGGGGAATGATCGTGGTCGCCCCGATGGGCCCGCAGGCATAGCGGCCCTTCACCGTCGGGATCGGATTGGTCATCTGCAGCCGGTATTGCTGCTTCCTCATCACCGGCATCAGGTATTTGTGGCACAGCGCCTTGGAGCCCATCGTCCCCCAGGCGAGCCCCTGGCGGTGGACCTTGTAGAGCATCCGCTCGGCGACGAGGCGCGAGGCCTGGACCTGCGTGACATGCGCACCGACGTGGCCATTGACAGGGTACATGCCGCCGTTGCAGCCCGCGCACCAGAACAGCTGGTCTATCGGCAGCTTGGCGGTAGATGCGACGCAATCGGCGGCGCAGGCCGCAGTCGCGATCGGATTGGCGAACAGCGCCACCTCGGGATTGATGATCGAGGTCAGCGACGAGTCCTGCCACAAGGGATCGATCTCGGTGACATAGGCGACGTCGAAGCTGGTTTGCTCGAAGCAGAGGAAATCGGTCAGGATCTCCATCCAGTAGAGCAGCGGATAGATGTAATAGTGGGACTGCCACTGCGAGGAGTTCTGCGCCTTGCCCCCGATCTGGCTGCGTCCCTGGACATGGCCAGCGCCGATATCGAACCCCGGGTTGAGCTTGATCCCGCCGAGGTTGGGAAAGCACCACGGCTTGTTGGTGACATCGACCAGGCGCACCGGCTCCCAGAAGCCGATCGAGATCCCGATCCGCGGGATCGGGCTGCCGCAGGCGCACAGTGGAAACGACGGGTTCTTGGGATCGGGACGGCTCCCCTTCCAGATCGCGAGGCCGCCGATCGATAGCGGGAACAGGCACGACCAGCAGACATCGGTGATCGGATTGACGAACTTGCCGTGACAGGTGACCGACTGCGCCGAGGCCGGCGCAGCCCCGATCGGCAGCATCGCCGCGAGAAGCAGGAGCGCGGCTAGCAAGGCGCGCAGCGGGCTCATTCCGGCCCCCGCACGGCATAGGCCTCGTCGATCGCATTCTTGCGCCGGAAATAGACCAGCCCGTGGAGCGGAGTGGCGATCGTCAGGACGAAGATGCCGAGCGCGCCCCAGTCGCCGAACAGGTCGATCACGAAGCGGATGGCGGCGACGCCGATGGCTAGGCTCGTACAGAGCGCCATCCAGACATAGCGAAGCCGCCGCAGCGAGGCGTTCTCGGGCGCCGCCTGCGGGGTCAGCATCGCTTCGAAGAGGCTCCTGGCCATCAGCTCCCTCCCCGCGCTATCGGAATCTCGGAGACCTTGAGGTTCTCCCCTGCCCCCGTCACCACTGCCGGGGTATGGGCGATCCCGAACTTGGCAGTCAGCGTTCCGCCCTGGTCGAAATAGAACCGCCGCTGGTAGGGCTTCATCAGGTCGAACGGCGAGCCGCCGACAAAGACGATCTTGGCGTTGGTCGCGGTGTAGTTCGCGACCGCCCAATCGACCTCGAGCGGGCTATCTCCGTTCACGAAGACCAGCGCCTGGCGCATCTCGACGAACGCGAGCGGATTGACCCGCTGGCCGCGCGCCGCGATCAGATTGCCCTTCTGGTCGCGGATATCGTCCTCGACCACCATCGACGGGTCGAACAGCCATTCGCGCCGCGCAATTGCCGGGCCGATCCCGCCAACGGGCTTTGGCCGGCGCACGCTGGCGACCGCCTGTTGCTGCATCTGGCGCTGCAAGGCCTTGATCCCGCCGGTCGCCTCGAGGTGGCGCAATTTCGCTTCGATCACGGCGAGGAGATCGTCTTCGATGATCGGGAAGGTCTGGCCCATCTGGCCGTAGTCGGCCGCGCCGAGCGAAGAGACCAACGGCCAGCCCGCGATCGCACCCAGCGCAGTTGCGGTAACCAGGGCTCGCCACGCCCTCACAGGATCGGCACTCCGGTTCCGACGATTCGGTCCGCGCAGACGAACCCGATCTCGCCATAGCGGCTGTCGAAGCCGTCCTTGTGCGGCGTGCCGAGATAGTAGCAGCGCACCGGGATTACACCGAGCGGCCCTGGCGTCAGCTTTTCGCCGCGCTTGGTCGAGGGCTTGAGCACGGCCACGCGCTGTCCGTTGACCAGCACCGTATCGCCCTCGCGCGTAACCCTGTCGCCGGGCAGTCCGTAGGCGATCTTGGTAAACGGCGGCGTGTCGCGCCCGAAGTGGTCGATCACCAGACGCGTGCGCGGCGGCGCGAAGACCACGTAGTCGCCGCGCTGCGGTGCCCGGTGCCGCTCGATGAAGAATGCCCAGTTCGGAAGCGACTCGCTCGTATTGATCAGCAGCCCGTGGCCGTCGCGCCACGAAGCGATCGCCTGGGTGCCGGCGAGCAGTGCCGCCAACACGCCGATGGCGGCCCAGCGCCCCCGGGCGGCAGGAGGATCAGTTGGCTGGCCCACCGTTTCCTCCGGCAATCGGCAGCGCCGAGGGATCGGTCATCGCCGAACGCATCGCGCCCATCACGTCGTTCGCGGCCGCCGCCTGTTGCGGCATCTTCACCTTCTTGTAGATCTCGCGGCGCAGTTCGACCGTGATGTCGGGGACGTTCTGGGTCAGCACCGCCTCGCCGACGAACACGACCTGGCCCTTCTGGCCGCGCAATCTGAGATTGCGCTCGATTTCGGCCATGAACGCCCGGGTTTCGGCGGTGACCTGCTCTGGCGTCGATGAAGACCGGGCCTGGGCCTGGACGTATTCGCCAACGATGCTCGACAGCTGCACCCGCGCCATCGGCGGCATATTCTCGGCGTCGATCACGTTTTTGGTGACCCAGGCTCCCCACAGCCCGAGGCCGACGACTGCGGAGACCATCGCTACCGGAAACCAACCTACTGCCTTGCGCGAAGGAACCGGTGCCGGGGCAGACACCGGCTCCGTCTCCGCCAAGCCCGCCTCCTCGAAAAGCGGGCCAGCACCCGTCTCACCAGTCCCTCGGGCCTTAGCCATGGCCATTCTCCTTGCTGTTGGAACGAAGATTGGGCAGCCCGTGCCGCCTCAAGAGCCCGAACAGGGCGAACAGCGCCGCGCTCACGATCCAGAAGATTTCCTCGAAGCCCGCTCTTCGGCCCGTATTGGCCGCGAGGTAACGCGAAGCGAAATTATCGAGATGCAGCACCGTCCTTGCGAAGCTGAACTCACCGAGGAAGACGAACACGCCGATCCAGACCGCAGCGACACAGCAGGCCGTAACCGCCGTCCAACCCGCCAATTTGAGCGCGAAATAGCAGCTCTCCGCCATGACGGACCGCGCGCGCGCGGAAGCGGGCACCGTGTTCATTCGGCCGCCTCCAGGAACTCGCTCTCGGCGATCTCCGGCGATCCGAGTGCTTCAGGAACATAATCGGGGAAAGCGACCCGCTCGATCGCATCGGGCAGCTCGACGCCATCTCGAACCAAATCTTCGATTCGGGCGAAAACGTGCGGACTCGAGGAATAGAGTGTTGCCGAATAGGGATCGAGGACCAGACGGCCGACCGCCAGCGTTTCGGGGCCTTTGATCAGCAGGTCCGAATATTCCGTCCCGTTGCGCTTCAGCGAACGGATCAGCATCTCGGTATAGGCATCCATCTCGAAGCGTTGGTGCTTGGCGAGGTCGTTGATCGTTTCCTCCTTCTGCTGAAGGACGATCGACCAGTCCGAGTTCTCCAGCGCCGCCAACGATCCTTCCGACTTGTAGAAGTCGTTCATCGACTGGGTCGCAGTGACCAGCGATCCGCCATACTTGCGGCAGGTTCGCGCATAGGTCTCGATCGCCTGACCCATCTGCCCGCCGCCCAGCAGCTGCCAGGCCTCGTCGATCATCGTCAGCTTGGGAATCTTGCGGTCAAGATCGCGCATTACCCGGAGTGTCAGGAACATCAGCGCGGTGAGCGCCACCGAGCGCAGTTCGGGCTTCGACGACAGGTCCGACAGCTCGAACACCGTCAGGCCAGCGGTAAGGTCGATCGAACAGGGTCCATCGAAGAACCGGCCATAGGTTCCACCCCGCACGAAGGGCGCCATCGCGTCGGCGAGATCGCCGGCATAGGGCGAGGGCAGAGCGCGGAGCGCCGCGGCGACATCGTCGATTGTCCCTGCCCGCTGCTTGTCGCGCCAGACAGTGCTGACCGCAGTGTCGATCAGCCCGCGCTCGGTATCCGAGAGCCGGTCCTGCTGGCGCGCCATTTGTCCGACGATCGACTTGAGCATTGCGAGGCATTCGACCTCGTAGTCCTCGCCGTCCGTGCCATTCTCGAGCGCCTCGACATCGATCATGTCGAAGGGATTGAGCGAGAACCCCGACGACAGCTTGAACTCGACAAAGGCCCCGCCGAAGGCCTTGGCCATGTGTTCGAACGAACGCCCGTCGTCGATGACGATCACCTTGGCACCGGCCCCCGACATCGCCGCGCAGACGTCCTGGAGGAATACCGACTTGCCCGAACCCGATTTGCCGAAGACCGCGACGTTGTGATTGCCCGCGGCATTCTGGAACGGCGACCAGAAGAACGGCTGACCGCGGCGACCGATCAGCAGCACATGCGGAATCTGTCCGCCGACATATTCGCCCTGGAGCGGCGCGACCGAGGCGGCCGTCGTCGTCAGCATGGTCTTGAACCGCTTCATCCGCTTGAGGTCGGCGCTGAGCCCGTTGGGCAGCGACAGCGGCATCATTGCCAGCAGCCCCATCACTTGCAGATAGCGTTCGTCAATCAGATCCCACCCCGCGCCCTTGTAGACCGACTTGACCAGACGCTCGTTGACGTCCCCGGTCCCAAATGGCGACAGCGCGCCAACCCCGTAATAGACTTGGCACAGCTTGCGTCCTTGGCGCAGCTGAGCCTGAACATCCTGCCACTCGCGGCTTTGCTCGGCGAGCTGGGGCAGGAAACGTGCCGATCGCGAATCCGCAAGGCTGGTCGTCCGCATTACCTTCAGGCCAGCCTTCGAGGCGACCGCATCCTCGTCCTGGAACACCATCCCTACGACCGTTGCGACGTTGCAGCCGTAACGCAGCTTGTCGTTGACGATATCGCCGATGATTTTCTGGACGTCCCACGGAGCCCAGACCCGGGGCAAGTGGCGGACCGAGAAGAAGCGCCAATCGAACCGGTCGGGGATCACCTCGCCGATCACCGGCGCGCCATCGACCTTTTCCCCGGTCGGGCGGAACCGTTCGGTCTGGAACAGGATCCGGTCCGGCGTGATGCTGGTCTCAAGATCGCGCCGGACGCATTGCTCGTTGATCGGATCGAGCGGTGAATAGTGATCGGCCCGGTCCGCGTTATCGACCGATGGCACCAGGATGTCGTCGATGAAGGCGATGAGTTCGACCGGACCCAGTTCGCGCGAGGGAATATTGAGCGCCTGAAGCGTCCCGACCAGGCTCTCGCGCACCGTCGCCAAGACGTCGGACCCGTAAACCGAACTCAACGACGAGCCGATGCTGAGCAGAATTCGGTGCGACCGCAGGAAGAAGGGCGCATCCTTCGAGATCGAGCGCCAGGCGCTCCGCCGCAGCCAGCGCGCCCGGTGCTTTGCCGCTCTGCCATAGACCCCTCGGGCCAAAATGCGCGGACTTACCCAGTTGGCGACCCGTTCGCCGATCGACGGACTCTGCCAGTGGATGAACTGGATCTCGCATCCGGCGGGAACCGCGTCCGAGAGAAATTGGGTCAGGATCTCGCCGCTGCGTTCGTCCGCTCCCATCATTGGCGCCAGCTCGAGGACGAAGCCGACCGAAGCCGTATTGACGAACATCCGCGATTTCGAATCGTAGCTTCGATAGGGAAGCCAGTTCGACAGCATCGGCGCGCCAAGCACCGGCCGTTCGACCTCGGGCTGCGCGCTGTCTCCGAAGATGAAGTTCAGGAACCTGTCCCAGAATCCGGCCTTGGTCACCTGACCCTACTCCTCAACCTTCGCGGGGAACGATGCCGGTGCGTTCACCGGTCCGGCGGAAGCGGCTGCGGCACTCTTCGAGGCGGGTTCTGACGGCAGAGCCTGCGCCTCTCCCGGCGGCTTGGGAGCTGGCTCGGTCGAGCCCGCCGGCAATGGCGAGACACTCCCGAGACGAGCCTGGACCCGGCTACGGATGTCTTCGAGCGGATTGGCCGAGACGACACCTCGAGCTCGGGCCGCCTCGACCGCAGCCGCGTTCGGGACGCCGGTCGGCGAAGGCACGGCCCCGCCAGTCTCGCTTGCGCCAGCGCTCAACGACCATCCCTGCAGATCGACCGGCGCCATCGCGGCGCTATCGAGAGCGGTTACCCGAATTGGCGTCGCCGCAGCCGAACCGGACGCGCCTGCGGCACCGATCACTTGCTCGGCAACCGTGGGCGAACCTTGCGAGACCTGCATCCACCCTCCGCGATCAACGACGGTATGCACGATCCTCGGCTCGTGGACGTTTCCGCGCCCATCGACATAGGAAGGAAAAACGACCCGAAGCACCCGGCGATCGCGATGAACCAGCCCATTGCCCGCGACAGCATCCGGTTGCGCCGCTGCTGCAATGGCGGCGGACTGCTGGCGCGCACCTGCTGGCGGTTGAAAATACGGCCCTGCAGGCGTCATCGGCCGCGCATTCTGGATCACCGCGAGTGCCTGATCGTCGATCACCGTCGATGGCGCGCACGAACCGTCGGGCGCCGAGCAGGAAAAATTGCCTTTGACGTTGCCGCCCAGCAGGGTCGAGCAGGCGGCAAGCTGGGTCGCTGCCGCAACCGCTCCGGCAACCAGGATCGGCCTTACGCCCGGCCTGCGAACCGCGAAGCGCGTTTTCCATTGCTCGATCCGCCGCGCGGCCGCCAGCAGCGCGAACATGGCGGCTCGCGACATCGTGGGGAGGCCTGTCCCGCGAACCGTTCCTTGCGACAGCCGCTCGATGAAGCGCGCGAACCGCGCCGCCTCAAGATCGCTAACGAGCGCGAGGTGGCCATCGCCATCCTTCGCGAAGGCCTGGACGAGCGAGTCCCATAGCGCCCTTGCCTCCTCGCGCGGCACCGTGACCGCAGGCAGCATGACGCGGCCACCCGAGATCCGCTCGACGGCGCGCGCGAACAGCCGCATCTGGCGAGCATCGAGCAGGCTCATGAGCGCGCACCCTTGAGCCAGGCCGCGAGGAATTCCTTGGGGCGGTAGCCTTCGATGACAGCGCCGTCCGAGCGCACGATCACCGGGGTTCCGGCGAGGCCGTTCTCGCGCGCAAAGCGCTCATTGGCATCGAGCGGCGAAGTGTCGCAGCTGCGGGTGTCAGTGATCGGCTCACCGGCATAGGCCGCCTTTACCGCGCGCGGCCGATTGCGCGCGCAGAACACCTGGTTGGCGAGATCGCGGCTGCCGAGGATCGAGATCGGCCGTTCGACGACCCGCACGTTGAGTTGTTCGAGCGTCGTGCTGAGCGCGCGGCAGTACCCGCACCGGAAATCGGAGAACACCGTCACGGTCTGCCCGCCCGGGTTCCCCCAGACGATGCCGCCGGCTTCGGGCAGTGGAGCCAACGACATCGTCCGGGGGGAGGTCTGGGTGCGCGAAGCGGGGGTTTCGACCCCGCGCCTCGGCGCCGCGACCGCCTCTTCCTCGCGCCGCGTTCCCGCGGCACCGCCGACGAGCATGTCGGGATTGACCTCGAGCAGGCGCACCGCAGTCAGGTCCTGACGGGTCTGCATGTCATAGACGCGCCCGATCACCAGATAGCGGCCCGAGCGATCGACGTAGAACAGCTGCGAGCCTGCGGTGATCTCGCAGATCCCGTCAACGACCTGGCAATCCACTTTGTCGACCTTGGTGCGCGGCAGGCGATCCTTAAGCGCCGAAGCCACCGCAACGTCCGTCGTGCTGGGCCCGGACTTGCCCTCGGCCGCGTTCGCCCAAACATGAGAACCGACCCCGCCGAGGAGCACCGCCGACAAACCGATGCCGATCTGCTTCAATTTCATGGCCCTGCCTTTCAACCGTTGATGAATACGCCCTCGAGGAAGACGATCTCGACATCGATCCCCGTCGGCATTTCGACTACGGGCTGATATTGCTCGGCCCGCTCGATCAGATATTTCGACACCATGTCGCCGGTTTGGGCGACGCCTTCGCCGAGCCCGCCGCGCAGGATTTCGCCAGTCGAAAGCTGCTGACGCTGGCCATCGACCGTCACGTTGGTGCCGGACAGGATCGAATTGGTATTGGCCGAGAAACCGCGACCAAAACCGCCAACCAGCCCCGCCATGAAGGCCTGGCCGACCAGAGAGCCCTCCCGGCTCACCACCCTGCCCCGCACCCCGGCCTTGCCGCCGAAGGCGATGAAGCCCTTGACCTCGCTGACCGCATAGCGTCCGCCCGGTTGCGGGCAGGTCATGCGCTGCAGCTTCACGTAGACCTTCTCCGAGGAGAGATCGCCCCGTGCCGCGCCGTTGACCAGGCAACCCGAAATGTTGGTCGTCAGCAATCGCCCATTCTCGTAGACCGAGCGCGCCGGCCCGGTGATGCGCAGAACCACTGGCAAGGGATCGGTCTGGCTCTGGACGCCGGCGCTCGCGTCAACGCCGACAATAACCTTGGCCACGGCGATGGAATTGGGCGGCAGGTAGTTCGCGCTGTCGGTGAACACCGTGTTGCCGCGCGGCACCGGCGATCCGGTCGCTTGCGTGCCTTCGCTGAAGGACACCAGGCTGACCTCGTTGCCACGCACGCCGGGAAGGCCCGCCGCAGCGGCTGCCGCTTGCCCCGCTGGCGTCGCCGGCACACCTCCGCCTCTTGTCGGCATCGCCTGCCGATAGGTTGGCGGCGCGCCTTGCCCATAGAGCGCCCCAGGTCCAACGCTGGGAGCCACCGGCGAGGTGCGCGCTGCCGCGAGCGCAGCCTTGAGCTGCGCGTTCTCGCTTTCATAGGCATTGAGAACCCGCTGGGTGTCGTCGGGGATCGCACCGCCCGGTCCGCCAGACCCTTGGCTTCGCGCCAGCTGTTCTTCGAGCTGGTCCGCCCGCTGCGCGCGCTGCGCCAGCGAACGCATATTGTTGTCCATCGACATCATCTGCGCTTCGGACTGCGCGCGCCACTCCTTCTCGGCCATGTTCTTGTTGACCATCTCGTCGGTCGAGACGCCCTCGACTTGCTCGCCCGCGACCTCGCCATCGGGCTTTTCATCGTCGCCGAAGATGTACATCGAGCCCATCACGAGCGCGATCGCACCCGCCCCGCCGAGCAGCAGCATCTGCTTACGCCGGGCCTGTTCATTGACGGTGAACGCCTCTCCCAGCGCCGATTCCGGAGCGTCCTCGGGAACGCCGTCGAGGGCCTTGGGCTTCTTCTGAAACAGGCTCTTCAGGTCCATCACTGGCCTCCGTTCCCTTGAATGAGGTAGACCGCCGTCTCCTGGTTTGGAGCGAGAGTGCTGACCGGCGTCATGAAGGCGACCACTCCGCGTGCGGCGAGCACGTTCTCGTCGAGAGCAACGCCCTCGCGCCCGGTGTTACGGACGCGAAGCACCAAGCCCTTGAGTTCGGCCCCGCGATATTCGGAGATCTGCTGAACCTGGAGCCTTCCGACCATCACCGGCTCAAGCGTCGATTGACGGATGTCGAACCCGTCTATGCTCTCGCTGCGATACATCGCTTGGCTGAGCCGCACCGCCGCGTCTTCGGGCGAAGATCGCACTTCCCAGTCGCGCGCATGTTCGCTCGCGATCGCATTGTTGGCGACGAACAGCTGCACGGCTTCCGCGCCCTGGACCCGGCACACGAACTTGTAGACGAAGCCTTTACGGGTGGTTCCGAAGAAGGAGAGCGTCGGCCTGTTGAAGCCATCCGGGACCGACAGATAAATGTCGCCGCGCACCGGCTCGTTGACGATCTTGAAGTCTTCGGTCGGGATTCCCGTGGTGATCTTGGACACCGATGCGAACTGATCGTCCTGGAGGCTGATGCGGGTCAGATCCTTGGCCGAGGCCAAGCACTGTACCGTTCCGTTATCGGCGGCGATCACATTCTGATCGGCGAACGCGGGCGCGGACCACAGCACGATTCCTGCCGCCATCAGGCCCACTCCCAGCGGACGGCCTGCTATCGAAAGCGGCCTACCCGCGAGTGCTGCCCCTACCCCGATCAGCCCGATGCAAACCCGTTCCATCACGATTGACCCTCCTTGCCGTCCTTCTTCACCCGGCCAAATGCAGCGAGCTTCAGCGACACCCCATTGTAGGTCCACACGAAGCGGAAGGTGCGCGCCTCGGCTGTGACTTCCTTCGAGCCCACGACCGTGTGCAGCATCCCGTTGACCTCGCTAGTCAGCGCCTCGGGATCGACGGAGAGCTGCTCGATCGTGAAGTATTGCGAGACGTTCGAGCCGTTCTGCTCGTTGAAGATCTTCATCAGCTCGGCCTTCATCCGGCCGTGCGTTTTCGGGTCGGTGATCCCGAGGATCGAATCCATCCAGTATTGGAGGTTGGTCGGCGACCGGTTGAGCGTCAGCAGCGCGGCGTCGCGCGTCACGAGCTCGAGATAGTCCTTGTCGACATTCGACGAGGACAGCGTCATCGGCTTTGCCAGCACCGGCGTCAGCACGACTTCACGGTCCTTGCTCGATGCTGTCAGCACCAGCATCACGCAGAGCGCGAACAAGAGTGCGGCAATGATCGCCAGCATGTTGCGCTGCTTGACAACCCGCTGGGCCGCCTGGCTTGAAATCCCCAGTTCCATATCACCCTGCCATCAGTCGCAAATGGGAGGGTGGCGTTGCCTTCAGGCCCATGAAGGACCCCGGCAAATACCAATATGCGGTATGAATGATCCAGCTCACCGCCCGTCCTGCCTTCATTTTGCGAAGCCCCCACCAGCCCAGCGCCGAAAGGCCAAGCCCGATGAGGATGTGTTGAGACAGGACCCCCCACGCGAACGGGATCAGCATCGCGAGAAACTCGTCGAGCGTCCAAAACCCGATCAATTCCGGGTCGTCCAGGTGAGAAGGAACAGAGTACTGGTTCATGAAACCGCCACCCTCGCCAATCCGCCCCGAGGCCGGTGACCGGCCCCGGAAACGGAACTTCGTCTTCAGACCGTTGCCGTGACGGCTGCGGTGACGATCGGAACGCCGGTGCCGGCGCCGACACCGACGCCGACCGGAATCGCGACTTGGCTGAGACTGAACCGGCCCGAAGCGAGACCGACGATCCCGCCCGCGAGCGACAGCACGGTGATGATCTTGCCGCCCGACCCTTCCAGGAATCCGGTGAAGCTCGTCAGAGCAGTGTTGAACGTGGTGTCGCCGCCCGCGATCGCCGCTTCCGCGCCGAACAGGGCCGCCACAGCGGCGACAGCTCCGAGCTGGAGCAGCGTGCCGGTTTTCACCTTGACCTTGGTAAGCATGTGCTGACCTTCCTTTCCAAATAGCCGTGATATTTACGGCTATGAGAAAAGGCAGAGATCGCACCCGCCCATCAATATTGATCGGATGAGAATCGAAAATACTTCGAATACGGAGCACATAACTGCACCGATTCGATTCTTCTGGTGCAGTTAACGCCACCGGTCGATACGTTTATCGTCACCGCTCGGTGCAATTGCACCCACCATTCGGTGCGGTTTCCGCCACCCGCCGGTGCAGTCAACTGCACCGGCGATCCTGAAGCGCACGAATCATGCTCAGAAATTTCAATCCGAACCGGAGTTTTTCGTCTAGAAGGGCTTCGCCGAGCCAATCCGAGTCTCCCAGGCCCTCAACCCATGCGCACCATCTGCCTCAACATCAGCGATCAGATGCTCGCGCTGTACTCCGATGCGATCCGTGCATTTTTTATGAAATCCAAATGATTTCAAATCTTTCGTTCGACCGCCCAACACGTTTGCACCCGTTCGCGCGAAACAACTATCGACACCGAGGACTTCCAGACCTTCACCGAACTCGAAAGACTTGAAGGCAATGTCCAGGTCTGGCTCCTGGGTTCCGACCGCTTGACGATCGCCTATGACGTCCATCACGATCTGCTTGGAATTCCCTCATAAAATGACCAACTAAGGCCAAACCCGGCTTGACAGCCTATGTGATCCTATAGAGTCTAAGTAACGGGAAGGGTCGAACCATGCTGCAACGCCATCATCCGGCAAAGACGACAGTGTTGCCACGCTATCTGCACCAATATCCGGCGGCGCGGAGACAATCCCAAACGCCCGGCAGGTATTCCGACTAATGCCCGTCGCAGCGCTCAAGCCGGAAGAGGCCTTCCTGCCTGCGCATGTGATGCGAACCCAACCGGCATCCCAGGCCCTTTTCGAATTTGCGGCCGAGAAGCCAGTGACCCGCGAGCAGGAACTCTACAAGCTCCTTATTCGCGATACGCTCAAGGCCCGCCAGAATTTGAGCTTTTCGAAGCTAGCTGCACGCCTTCACATGGAAAAGACCGCGCTGGTGCGGATCGTCAGCGGTACGCACGAACTGAGCGACAAACTCCGTGACCAGCTTTTCGAGGAACTCGAGATCGATCATGTCCGGGCGAAAATCTGCGTCGTATTTCTAAGGGATCCCGACCTTTACGACGATCTCACTGCCAAGATGCTCTCCGAGGCAGTTAAGGCGCTCTATTGCCAGATCGAACGTTGCAGGAAGGGCATCCAGCTCGAAATTCGCCCATCCGTAGTTCACGAGCTGATGAAGCGCGGCATGGACATGCTCCTGGAAGCACAGGAAGAAATCCTGCGCAGAACCGACGGGCATCTTTTCTCCACGCAAAGCGACTAGCATTGACCGGGGCAATTCCCGTCGACGGGACGGTCGGTGATCGCAAACATCCTGGATGAAGTCCATGAGGCCCGAAGCGCTTGAAGCCTGGACCAACCTCTATGCGGCCGTGGGGCTGCTCACACTGATCTGTGCAGGCTGTGCAACCGCCAAGACGATCTGGGACATCAAGACAGGAGCGCTCAGTCTGAAAGCCGACACTGCACGCGAAAAGGCCCTTCTCCTCCCCAGGGTCTGGCTCCACTTCCAACTCAGCTATTTCTGCGGCTTCCCCTGCATCATGGCGATCGCCGCGCTCTACGCGCACTACATCGGATTCGACGCATTCAACCCGTCGTAACGGCTCAATTCGACCGACCGAAAGCCCGAGGCGCGGACCACGGCTGCCGCGATGGCGCCGCGATCGACATTGGACGCGAGTTTAACACCGTTATCGCCAAGCCGCGACCAATTGCGGAAAATGGTCGCCACGTAGTTCATTGTCTCCGGGATCCGCGGGACGAGACCGGCGCGCAGTGACGCCCGTTCCGGCCCGGCATTGTAGGCCGCCAGCGCAAGGTCGATGCGACCGAACCGATCGAGTTGCTGGCGCAGATAGCGAGCGCCCGCACGCAGGTTGGCCAGCGGATCGAACGGCGCGCGCAAGCCGAGCAATCGCGCCGTGCCAGGCATGATTTGCATCATGCCCATCGCGCCGGCATTGCTGACAGCCCAGAACTTGTAACCCGATTCCTGCGCGATCACCGCATCGAGCAAGGTCGTCGGAATTCCATGCTCGCAGGCGACTGCGGCCATCATGTCGAAATAGTACGCCCGCCGACCTTCGACCTCGCGCGACAGCCACCAAGTCGGAACGTAGACTGTCCGGTCGCAATGCGCGAATGGGCCGGAAACGCCTCCGATAGAAAACCCGCGCGCCGCACCGACCCTTGAAAGCCGTTCGACGCCTCGTTGCCGCAGCCAGCGCGCCGCACCAACCTCCGGCACCTGCGATGCGCCGTTTGCTGCCTCGCCAAGTGGTAAGCCGTGCTGCGTCAAGGCATCGCGCATCGTTTCGCCAACGCCGCCCTGAACCACGCCCATATCAGCAAAGGGATTACGTCCCAAACCTTCGAGCAGCGGTCCCGCCGGTGGGTCGGGATCGGGCGACTCCTTCGCCACCGGAACGGCGGTGAAATCCAGCAAATCAGCTTCTCTAGCAGATGCTGTCGATACGAACATAAGGATCGAAGCAGGCAATGCCCAAGTTATCAATAATCGCACAGCGTGTCTCCAAACACGCTGAGCCGGTGAGGACTTCGCAGATTCACTATTTCTGCAATATACCTGAAGGTCAACCCCAAGCTAGCGTCAACTCCGCCGCCGACATCGCTCGGCAATACCGGATCGCGGAGTTGCCCAATCTGTTCCGCCACAACCGCCACGTTACCGCCGTATCCAGCTCTACCCGAAATCCCGACACACCGATTGGGATATGCATCGCTCTGCCCCCTTTCCGTCAAGCTCTCCTCAGACCCGTTACTCCCCTTCTTGCGTATCGATCGCGACTTCCTGCTTTCCAGCGCAACTCTTAGAGTTAATATCGCTACTCGGGAATCGGGAGAGGCGACTTGACGCAATTGGTCTTCGTTCATGGCGTTGCGACGCGGAAAGGGGCTGATTACGATCAGTCAGTCGCGAACCGGAATGCATTGTTCGAAAAGGTTCTGTTCGAACAGGCGGGATTGGCCATCCACACGCCGCTATGGGGAGATTTCGTGCCAAAGATCCCCGGCGAGATCTTCGCAACGGGCAAGGTCGCGACCGCCTTCAGGCTTGGTTCTGGCGCGGCGACGGTCGGCGTGGGCAGCGGCCTCGGCAATGCGATCGGCGGCGGTGCCGCTGCCCCCGGGACCGCATTGACCCTTGCCGAACTCGCCAAGACCAATCCCAACGCCGCGCTCGATGCGCTTTTTGTCGAACTCCTCGAATCCTATGACCGCAAGAACCAGGCGATTCCTCAGGCTGAGCTCGACAGTTTCTCCGAAGCGGCCAAGGCCATTGCGGTCGATCTCGCCGTTGGCGACACGCAGCTTCCAGCCGATGGGGCAAGAGCGCGATTTGGCCAAGCAGCCAGCGATCAGGCGCTGCGCGAGGCGCTTGGCCGACGACCTGACGGCGCTGCCTCCTACGGCGTGGTGAGCGCGATCGGTAACGCCATCGGTGCGGTGACCGACCGGATGCGCAACATCGCGTCCCGTGTCGCGGTTGATCCTTTGGCCGACCTCGTGCGTCCCTCGGTCGGCTTTTTCCTCGGCGACGTCTTCGCCTATCTCAACGACGGCAAGCTGCGGGCCGACATCCGCAGCGAAATCCTGAAAGGGCTCCTGGCAGCCCATGCGGCGAAGGGGGCTGATGAAAAGCTGATCGTCATCGGCCACAGTCTTGGCGGCGTGATCCTCGTCGATATGTTGAGCTCGCCGACGGAATCAGGGCTTCCCGGGGACTTTCGCATCGACGCCCTGCTGACCGTTGGTTCGCAACCCGGTCTGTTCCAGGCGCTTGGGCTTTTCGTTGAACCGCAGGAGGGAACGAAGACCCCTCGCCCGCAGTGCGTCGCGGCATGGTTCAATGTCTTCGATCCTCTCGACCCTCTCGCCTTCCGTTGCGAACCGATTTTCAGTGACGTCAAGGATATGCGCTTCGATTCAATTACCGGAGTAGCTTCGGCGCACACGACCTACTTCAAACGGCCCCAATTCTACGCTCGGGCGAGGCGCCGGCTGCGCGAGATTGGCGTCATCGCATGACCTTGTTGTTCCGCCGCGAACCGGGTGACGGGCCTGCCACGCATGCCTTGGTCATCGGTGTCGGCGGCTATCCGGCCGCGAAGGCAGGTGCCGGCCAATTGCCAGACCTAATCGCTCCCGACGTGCCGAGTGCCGTCGATAGCGCCAAGTATTTCTGCGACTGGCTGCTGCGCAATCGCGACACACTGGTTGCACCTCTCGCGACGCTTGAAGTTCTGCTCAGCGACACCGCCGAAGGCGAAGAGAGATACGCATGGGCACCCCCGCTGCCGGCCGATCATCCACCCGCTCCGCCGATCGAACCGGCAACATCGGACAATACGGTTGCCTCCGGCAAAGCGTGGCTCGCCGCCGACCGGGTCCGCGACGGGGACGAGGTGCTGCTCTACTTCTGCGGACACGGCGCCAGCCTCTCGAGCGAGCCGGCGCTGTTTCTCGGTGACCTGAACCTCGATGACATCAGGCCCTGGTCCTTCGTGAACGTCCACAGCCTCGGCCGTTCGCTGCGCCAGAACAGCCGCATCGCTAACGCCTACCTGTTCATCGATGCCTGCGGGGAGACCATTCCCGGCTTCGACCTGCACGTCAGGGACAACAGGGATCCCGGCACGAACTTCTGGACACCCTATCGTTTCGGCACGCCCGAATCCTACAAGGTGCTGCTCCTGTGCGCGACGCCATCCGGAATCGATGCGCTCGATGGGGCGATACCTAACAGCCAAGTCCGCCTCGGCCGTTTCACCCAGACCCTGGTCAAGGCCTTGAATGGCGCGCTTGTGGGCGATTGGGACGGGCGTTGGGCCGTCGATGCCGGAAGTATCTCGAACCAATTGAAAAACCTGAAGGAATTCTATTTCCCAGGATGGAACGACCATCCCTTCGAGCCAGGCCCCCTGATGGGCTTCAACGACGTCCGCCATCTTGTCGTCCCCGACAATCCAATGGTCCCGATCAGGACCAGGGTCGTGCCCAAGGATGCCTTCAACGGGCATTCTCTTTGCATCGGCGAAACGCCACCGCCGCCCATTCCTGCGCTCGACCCCATTCCCTATGATACGCTCGGCAGTGTCTGGCGTCCCGAAATCCCGCCCAGCACAAGTTCCCGATATGCCGTGGTCCACAAAGACGGCGCCTGCTCCTTCGAGCACTTCAGGCCCGACAAACCGCACTTCGATCTGAAAGTCAGAATCCCATGAAGACGAGCATGAAGTTCGAGGGACCAGCCGACCTCTCCGTGGGTAACATCCGCATTTCAGATGCCAAAGGCGTGGTGCACGAATGGATGGCGACCTCCCAGAGGCGGGACTTCAGTCCTTCGAGCATTGCCCCCGGCTACTATCTCGCGGAAATCGAGCCTGCCGGCGTCAGCCCTCGCTCGGTGGTGTTCCAGGTTCAACCCGGGCAGGCCAACGCGATCTCCGTTCCGGATTTTTCATTCCTCGCCACTACCGGCAGCGGGACGACATTCATCGGTGTCGAGAATCGCGAGCTGGCGATGAAATCGCTCTTTGGCTTTCGGGCGGACGCGCAAATCGGCCCTGTGCATGACGAAGTTGGCTCCGTTCCTGACCCGGTTGGCAGTGAACCCAGCACATCCAACAGCCCAGAAAACCAGCGTGCCCCATCCCTTGATATCCGCCGTCTGTCGATCGGCCTGTCGATGGAGCGCCCTCAGCATCGCGAAAGCTGGGCCGAGTTTCCAAACGAGGTTGCGGCGGACGTGAACGCCGACTCGGTTGCTCTCAAAGTCGCACCGCCCTCCGATTGGACCCCGCAATCAGGGCGTCGGGCGCGGCTCACGCTTGCCCTCGAAGGGGTGCGGATCGAGCGGCTGCTTCTGCCGCTTTATCGGGACGGCACGGCGATCCGCGTCACCGCATCGCCCCTTTCAAGCAGCGATATCGCGCTTGAGGTCACACCGCTCGACCCGGCCATCAGGGCGCTGTGGCGCGCCCTCGACGCGGGAACTCGAGTCCATGCAGCAGCGGTGCGGGACCAGATTCTCCGCGTCAAGGGTCCCGAACCGATCGCAGCGCTTGATGCCGCCGACCCCTGGGAGGCCATGCTCGCCGGCCTGCTGTTCCTGCGGTTCCCGGAGGAATTCGGCCTTCTCAGCGCCACCTGGGCTAAAGCCTTGTGCGAACATCATCCCTGGGCTGCGGACAGCTACGTCATTCGCGCCAAGCAGGCGGCCGCGGCCGCGGCGCAGGATCCGGAAACCCTTACCGCGAACGCCGAACTGGCCGTGGAGATGCTGGTCAAGGCGCAATCGCGGGGATCGCCCTATTTCACGATGTCGAACCAGTTTTTCAGCGAACTCGTCGAAGGCCTGGGCACCTTGGAAGGATTGAGCACCGAGGCACAAGGCAAGATCGACAGGGCCTTGCGACGCTGGCAACGTGAACTCCCCCTGCAGAGATGCGCGGGGACTTCTTTTTCCTGGGTGAGCCGAGATCAGAATCTGCTAAAAAAGGACGGAATTCTGGCCCCCAAGCGCAACGTATCCGGCTGGTTGCGCAGCAGCGAAACGAAGATCGCGCTCAATGGCCAGATCAAGAGCGGGCGCATAGATATCAACCCACCGGCCAAACAAGCGCCCAAACAGGCGTCGGGCAAGACCTATGCTAGTCCCGGCCCCGTCGTCGCGCCAAATCTGCCCGCGCAGGACAAGGAACTGCCACCGGTCTGCCCCGCCTTGAAGCGACGGATCACAACCCCGGACGATCCCAACAAGGGCCGATTTGGTCACAAAGCCGTCGTCAAGGGATTCACTTTGTCGGCACGCTTCCCCGAGGACAATTCACGCATGGTCTCGGTTCAGCTCATGGTCGAAGCGGGACCTTCAGCCAAACTGGACCTCGGCGATAGTGCTTGGCTCTGCCTGCATCCGACGTTCAACCCGGAGTGGGTGCGAGTATTCTTCCAAGGGCGAACCGCGACCCTCACAGTTCGGGCCTGGGGCGGCTTTACCGTCGGCGCGTGGCTTCCGTCGCAAGGGATCGAGCTCGAGCTCAATCTCGCCGAGACGAAAGGTGCCCCCTCGATCATCCGAACGCGGTGATAATATCAAAACTTCAAGACCAGATGGGGTGATGCGATGACTGAAATTCTGCCGAGCTGGATCAAAATCGACGATGCGCTGGGAGACCTATCGCAGATTCTACCCGATCTGAAGACCTATAGCGACTTGGCAGCTCACTGGCGCGATATCGCCCTGGGTGTCCGGGGCCTTGTCGCCGAAGCGCCCGTCGATAGCCCAGTCAATCTAGCCAGTTATCTCGCCACACACATTGACGACGACGACATCGCCGAGATATTCGGAACCCTTGGGCTCGCCAGTCTGCATGCCGATCTCAAGGAGATCGGCGACCGCTTCGTCGATCCCAAGGCTCCTTGGGCGAAGTTGCTGCGTCCGGCGAGCGAATTTGTCGAAACCTACCGCGACCATCCCGAAGATGAAGGGGCTCTCGACGACGGCGACAACCCCGGCCTCGTCCCCTTGCGCATACCCAAGCTCGCCGCTGACGCCGAAACCGATCTGGGCAAGGCCAGTCTGACCTTCGCCATCGGTGCTGAAGCAGGCCTTGAGTGCGAAGCAGGCGCGGTCTGGCCTTTTCGCAGCGATGCGGTAACGCCGGGATTGCTGCGTATCGGAGCCGATGGTGCCGTCGAGGCGAAGGCTGGCCTGTCCCTCCCATTTGGTCAGATCGGCAGCGGCGAGGCGAGCGCGGCCGCTTCGGCGAAAGCTCGGCTCAATTACTTCTACCGTCCGGTTCGGCCAGACATTGCCTATGCCGAGGCTGTCGCCGCCGCGCTCGTCGGCCTGCCCAACCCGCTCAGCCTGTCGGACATAAATCATGCTGTCCAACTGGCGGGGATGGAGGGTGCCGTCCTCTCATGCGAGGGTGCCGCATCCGCAGGGCTTTCCGCAACGCTCGGAACCGATTTCGATTTCAAGCAGCTCGCGTCCGTATCTGCGGGGCTGGTGGCGCAGCTCAGTTTCAAGCGCAATGCCCAATGGCTCTTGTCGCTGCGCAAGACCGACGCTGGCCTTCACTTCGTTCTCAGCCGTGCCCTCAAGCGAGAGCGAGATTGGTCGGTCGGGGTCGATATCGGCCTCGACTATTCGGGCCTTGCGCGACAGGTCCACGATGCCTTGTCAGATGCGATCGATTTCATTGGCCCCAGGCTCGACGCGATCCGCCCGTTTCTCAGCCCGGGCACCTATCTCTCTAACCAAGCCAGCGACTTACTCGAAGCGGCCGTGGAATCGATTGTCTCGGAACCGGACTTAAGCGCCGCGCTGTTGCAGGATCTCGGTCGAGTCCTGGGGCAATCGGACGACAAGGATCTTGCTCTCACCTCCTACCTGCGCGACAATATCGTGGATCTTGCCGCTTCGCATATCGGCGGCGTGCTCTCCGAAGCCGAGCAATGGGCGCGACATGTTGCCGAAGGCCTTTCCGCCAAGTTTCCGGCACTTTCGGCGACCGAAAACCTCGACAAGTTGATCGCGCTGATCACGCCGAGACTCGGCGGCGTGAAGACCCAGTTCGATGACGCTGTGACCAAACTGGCCAATCAGCCAGGGATTGAAAAGGCCTTGAAAGATATCGGCATCAAGCTCGACGAGAATTTGGCGAAAGCCAACCAGGCGACTGCCGGCATCCGCAAGATCGTTGCCGAGTTCGACGACTTCTCCCGTAAGCTGCTCGAAAAGACCGGAGAGGGGGTCGAACACAAGCTTACGGCCAGGTTCGGTTGGAACGGTGGTGACAGCAGCGGCGTCCAGTATGAGCTCGTCGGCGCTTTCAATCAGGTCAACGAGGAAACCTCTGCGCTTTGGAAAGCATTGGTAACCGGGCAACTTGAACCGTTCCAGCGTATTCTCGCCGATCCCGCCGCGGCGCCGGTCGGCATGCGCCTCGATCCCAAATCCAGCCTCGCGCGCTTTGCCGGAAAGCACCGCGGATTTGCTCTCGAAATCGTCGTGCTTGGACTTTCCCTGTCGATCAAGTCGATCATCAAGGGCGAAGCCAGGATCGAAGTCTCGGCGGGCGGCGATGTCAGCGTATTGGCCAAGGGCAGCGCCGAACGGGAGGTCGATGGATTCGACGAGGGGCGGAGCGCCAGCTTTGTCAGCACTTGGGATCTGGCGCTTCTCAAGGCCGACAATCCCACGCTGGGCGGACAGCGCAAGATGGGCGTGTCGCTCAAACTCGATCATTCCGACGCGAACCTCGAACCCAAGGAAGTGGACGGATTTCTCGGCGGACTGGGCCAGGCCGGATTGGTGGAGCTTTCGCGAATTCGCCACGCGCAAGAAATCTACCAAGGCTGGCGGGTGGCCAACCCTGGCAAGAACATAAAGGGCAGTATCGATATCGACTTTGCCCTGACTGCTTCGGCGGTGGCGCGCATGGTCTCGATCGGAAGATTGTGCGGGGACGACGGCACTGCGTCCCATCGAGCGGTATTCACTACCGCAGCCCAGGCGCTCCTCCTCAGCGGCGCCACCGATCAAGACCGCCTCGATCGTGACTGCCGCGAGGCTCGTCGCGAGTTCAAGGAACTTGCCAAGGTCGAAGACCCATGGCGGATCGTCTACGCCCTGCGCACCGTCGATCTCACTCCTCCCGAGGTCGCAGGACACAAGGGATATTCCTATACGGCCTTTGGCAAGCTCATCGAACTGTCGAAGAGTTTTCCTCGCTTGCTCGCACAGATGGCGCAAATCTACGATGCCATCCCAGTCGGCGCGGTTGGCACGGCGGGGCAATGGTCCGAAAAGGACTATGTACGCGCCGAGTTGGCGCTCGCCAAGGACGCCCGCAAATGGCTCCGGCTGAACCAGAAACTGATCTTCTGGTTCAAGTCCGATATGCACCCCGCAATGGTTGCGTTTCTGCGACTACTCGCCGACATGAACCAGGTCATGGCGGAAGCCGATCCGCTTGAGGGCCTCGACGCGAAGGTCGATGTGACGACGAGCAGCAGCCTCTTTGCGATCGCGATGACTCCTAGCGATGGCGAGCCGGTATCGGTCTGAATTGGGCGCCTGTCCTCAGCGCGAGATCCAGACTTCGAGAGTATCCGACCGGATGACGCTCAGCTTCCTCGGCGTGACCGTCTCGGCGAGTATATTCGACCGGTTGATCGCATCGCAAAGCGCTTGCGCGGCTGCGGCGTTTTCACCGGAGAAACGAACCTCGTTCAAGCCAGCTGCCTTGGGCGTACGCTCTCCGCTTTCGCCCTGCGCTCGCCAGCCTTCCGCGATGAGCGAACCGTTCAGACGCTCAATCTGGCCTCGCGTCAGGATTCCGGCGAATTGAATGTAGACCAACTGCGGATGGCCTGTAGGAACCTCACCTTGCGCTTTGGGCGAAATGGCGGTCCCAGGAAGGAGTACTGCCGGCGGCAGCGCAGTGTCGGGGCGGCGCGAAATAACATTCTGGGTTCCTGCCGGATCGGCGGCACGTTCGGCTGTCTGAAGTGCAATTCCAAGCGCCCTTTCCACTCTCGATCGGTCTCCCGACTGGTATGCTAGGGCGACTTCATCGACTTTTTCTTTGACAGCTTTCCCGACCAGTTCCTGGCGTTGGGCCTCCTTCCACTCGACATATTTCTTTCCCCCCAGAACAGCGCCGAAGCTGCAAGCCGCGACCAGCAGCCACCAAAGCGAGAGCCAAACCCAGTCCCTGAAATCAAACAACAGGGCCCAATACCTCCGCTCCGCGGCCTGTTTCGCAACGTTCGCCAAGCGGACATTCTCCCGAGCTTTGCTTGGCTTCGCCTCGTCTTCGGCAGCGTCTTCGGGGCGTGAACGCCAACCTCGATCCTCGAATGCCTTGTTGGCAATACGTCGACCGTGGCCGATCAGCAGGTCGCAGAGCCTTGGCTCGAACCGATCGAGATCGGTTCGCACCAATCTCAGCATTTGCTGTGTCGTGAGCTGGACCGTCTTGTCGTCATCGACCTCACCGATCCGGACCAGGACAAATCCATCTCCGACCGCTGCTTTCGCTTGTGCGATCGTGTCTTCGCCGACCCGGCGCATCATGATGTCGCTAGCACGGATGTTGCGCGAGATCATGTCGCTATATGACTTGGTAGGATCGGTTTCGAACGAGCCACCGGCGTGGCTCACGATCAGCAAGTCTGGCCCAGGTGTCTCGCGTCGGGTCAATCTGAACTTGTCGATCCCGAAATTGTCGTAGACTCCGCCGTCCGAAAGCGCGATCGGCATCGCAAAGTCATCTCCCTCCGGCCAAGCCAACATGTCAGGTCGAAGGGGGATCGGCGGAAACATAGGCGGGAATGAACTGGACGCCGCTACCGCAAAGGCAAGGCGAACGTTGTCCGCCGGGGTGCGGTCTGTAGTCCGATCATCGCCCTCTCGCCGAGTTTTCTCGAAATGCTTCCCTGAGAACGAGCATAGTTCGCCTGAACCGAAGTTCGTTGCCAGGAAATGGAACGTCGGAATACTCTTGTCGGTATAACAGGCAGATAGATCCACCGTTCCCAGCAGGCTGTCGGTCTGGTACTCCCTTTGCAGCCAGAAACCGCGCGACTTGCCGAACCAGCCGAGAAGTCCCGACCGTCGGAGCACCCGGTTGCGAATGTCACGCTGGGCGAAGTTCCTGATCTGCTGCGCGACCGCTGCAAATTCTCTGGGATCGTCGGAAACGTAGCTGCTCCAGTTCTTCAGCATATGGGCGGCAAGGATGCTGCCCCCCGATACTGCGTAAACTTCAGCCACGCGTTTGAGCGCCATGTCGCCATCGATAACCAGGTCGCGTAGCGCCTCAATCACTCCAAGATGAAACAAGGTGGCCCGCAACCCGCCCCCCGACAAGCAGAGCGCAAGGCGTTGGTCTGAAACTTCGTCCAGCCCCATTTCAATCAACTCCCCGTCAAACTGCCTGCCAATCAGTCGGCGATGCTGACCTCATGGCTCGACCCGGTCGTGCCAACCGGATAGATCGAAGCGGTAAACGCACCTTCGACGTAAAGCACCTTCCCTCCGGGCATTTGGCTCACAAAGCGCCTCTCGAATTCGTCAAGCCGATCCCATTTGCCTAGCCGCTCGAGTTCGGCGCGATCAACCAATCGCACCGTGACCTTCTCGCAGGGCTCACCGTCCCAGAACAGGTCTTCCGGCTCCTGACCGGCATAGACGAAGTCGATCTTGCAGACCGCCTTGCCGCCCACATCGACGTTGCGCATGCCAATGACCGCGGATTGTGCATTCGGCGAGGCCTGAGCATTGTCGGCCTTGGCAGCGCCGCCATTGGACTCCGCTGGCGTGATTTTCGGCAATTCCTTTCGGCCACCGGCAACTACACTGGCATTCCCTTTCTGATGCGAAGGTTCCTTCGAGCAGGCCGCAAGCGTCGCCAGAAACGCAGCGCACAATGCTACCTGGCCAAGTGCCATCTTCGGCATGTCACCCTCATCGCGGATCATATTCAACATGTAAATGATTGTTATTCTGATTCTCGAACGTCTCGAAGATCACATCGTAACTTGGTCCCAGAATTGCAGTGACGGCGACGTCGAGTGCGTTGCCCTGGGCGACTGAAATATTCCTGCCCCGGAAATCGAGCGCCCTGTTGGCATAGTGAAGTGAGTTCTTGCTGTGCTTGCTATCGTTGCCCGACGTGATCACAGGCCCGGGAAGCCCGAGATCGTGTGCAGCTTTGGCGACTGCAACGATAACGGCTTCCATCGCCGGATGCAGATTGGCGATCCTCACCGAACCGTCCTTCACGCCGACACCGTGACTCTCCGCAACCCGGTTGCCATCAATCGCCCGGGATTTCGCCGGACCGGCCGTCGAGACAGGCGCGCTGCCCGGAAGCAGAATTTGAAACGGACCCGGTCGGAACTTCAGCAGTTCGGGCACCGTTCCGTGCCGGTGGATAGCGTTGCCCTTCCCCAACTGCGGTCCATCCAGCGCCATGATCCAGCCTAGGTTCTTGTCGTCCGAAAAACTCGGGTTGGCGTAGTTCAAGTGGGAACCGACCCGCGATGGGGCGCCTTCGGCGCGGCGCACGAGATAGGCATCGACAAAATCGTTCACGCGTTTGCTCACGCGGCTCATCGAAATTTGATCGACCGAAAAGCGCCCCTGCTTGCGCGAAACAGGTCCGTTGACATCGGAGAACTGGTTTCGGGCATTGACGACATCGGCGATGGTCAGCCCCCAGTGCTGCGATGCCAAGCGATTCAGGATGGTATCGACAATGCCTGCCGCCTGGTCGTCACCGGCCAACTGCACCCACTCGGTCTGCAAGGTCTTTTTGATGTCGACGATATCCTTTTCCGTGAGCGAAAGGCCGCCTGCCTGCTCGTCCGCTCCGGTGCCGTCACCCGGATCGACGACAGCCGCACCGGCTGCTCTTGGGATGATGATGCGCTGACCTTCGAAAATCAGATTGCGATCGCGGATCTTCGGGTTCGCCGACAAGATGGCGTCAACGCTGACGCGCTCCGCCGCGGCGATCGACGACAGGCTCTCGTTGCGCTTTACAACGTGAACGTCAGGATCGTCGCCGATTTTGATCACCTGACCAACGTCGATCAGATCGACATCCTTGATACCGTTTCGGATCGCGAGTTCGTCAATATCGACACCGAACCTGTCCGCGATTTCTCCAAGCCTGTCGCCAGCGTTGACGACATATTCCGTGCCAGCCATTCTCGCCTCCAAACTTCAACGTCTTTCGTAACCGATCATATTTTGCCTTCACGTCGCCACCGTTTGAGCAATTGCTCCGAAACCTCGAAATGCATCGCATCCTCGGTCGGGAAAGAGACACCCCAATACCATCCATGGGCATTAAAATAGCGCGAGAGCATGAGCAGGCCTCGGAAACACTTGTTGTCGCCTTGCTTGTCGAGACTCTTCTCAAGCTTGATATCGATCGCCAGCCCCCAGGAATGATTGGACGGATTCCTCCCCGCCCTGATTGAGCCGTCAGGCTGCCGGATCTTCACCTTTCGCGCGCACTCCATCCCCGCAGTGCGCAAAATCTCGTAGAGGTCAGGAAGCTCGGCTTTCACCTCAATCAGGATTGTTCGCATGTGCGCCAGGGCGACATCGACGCCTGTCGCCTCGAAAGGTCCAACCGACTCTGTCTTGATCCGGGCCTTCAAAGCAGAATTGGTGATCGATTGACACTCGATGGAGTAGCTCTCTCGCGGTTCACCCAGCAAAGCGCGCGTCGTCGCAACCCGCAGGGAATTGAGACCGATGTTGACCGAGGCAGGATCGGGCTTCGGAATCAGTTCGAGATAGTTGGTTCCCACAGCCCAACCCTTTCTAATCCTTGGCGCCCCGTACCCACACGGCGATCGCTCGCTTCAGCATCCTTGTTCCGCGTCATCAAGCCAGTCGAAGTCGGCCCCGGAAATAGCCCCTGCAAAGGCGTTCCGGCGCGTGCTTCCCGTTCCAGCGCTTTCTGCTTCCGTTGCAGGCTTGACTGCCGCCCGCACATTCATGAACTTGCCGAGCAGATCGAACCAGAAGGGGGCGCCGAGCATGGCAGCCAACGCGGTGATCAACCATCCCGCAATTTGGCCGAAGTCCTGCGGGGCATAGCTCTCACCTGCTATTCTCCCGACAGGTAGCCCGGCACCGACCATCTTGATCATCCCACCCTCTATCGCCGCCTTGGCTGATTGAACGATTGCCGCCTGCGTTTCATCAGCAGGTCTAATCTTGCCAAGTTCGGCGAGGGCAATCTCGCTGCTCTTCCGAAGGTTGGGCGCCTCGGCGATCACCTTCTGACGCAGCTGCTGATTTGTCGCCAATTCGTTACCGATGCGGACCGCATCAACATTGCACAGCCATGCTGAGATCAACGCAAGTAAGAATAACCAAACCTGTGTCTTGCGCTTGTATTGGCCAGACAGACGGATCATGGCTGCGTCATACCACTGCTCCACTCCCGCGAGCATATTCTCCGCCTGTCCTCCCGACGCGTCACTAGCCAGCTTGAATATTCTCGCCACCTGATCGGAAACCTGCGCCGGACCTGCGCTTGACAGCGTTCCATCCCTTGCCGTGTTAGTCCCCTCAGGTGCGGGTCGCCCAAAGAAGTTGCCTGCAAGGACATCGGCAAGTGCCGCCGCGAAATTGCCTTTCGGGATGTAGGACGGCAGACTTGATGTCACGCCAACGTGCGTTCTAGCCTCGTCATACTCCCCTGGAAACAGAGAGAAAATCAGCGGGTGCTCGTAAAGACGCTTGGTAAGTTCACCAGACTTGTCATCCAGCATCTGCTTGATTGTCCGTTCAAGGTCTTTAGCACGCCCTTTCATCATCGCCTCGATACCTTCCTGAAGCGACGTAAGAAGAAGGCTGAACAACAAGAAGGTAATCGCCAGTCCAATGGCGACCTCGAGCGCGATTGAATCGAACATGCTCCCCCCTTCTTAGATGTGCTAAGTTGACCGCAACGAATACTCCATTGGAATATGTGCCAGGTCTGATTCTCGATGAAATTTCAACGTAGCTCTCAACTTGCAGCAAGTCACTATGGGAGCGCGTGATTTTCGTCACGCCCTTTCGCAGAAGCACCTTGCAACCTATTGACGGCTACGCTTCGGCACTCAGGCTCGACGCAGCATTTCCTCGACAGATTCACTGAGGTAGTCGAGCGGGGTATCACCTCCCCGGTCATTCAGGATGTTCAGAAGTTCCGGCAGGCCAGCCATAGCATAGCCGTTGGCAATGCGTAGCATTTCACCGGGCCGCTCGATGATCGACACATCATTGCCGCTCTCGGCGATCGCCAACATCGTCAGAACCGTTGCTCGCCAAGGATCCGAACTCAGGACACTACCTTCCGCCGCCTTGTAAGTTTCCCCGGAATGGCTGCCCGGCTTCAAGCCCTTTCTAACCGCGATGCAGATCGCAAAGAACCACATGTCGATGTTGCGAGCGAAGGGCTGATGCAACGCCTGCGCGTGCTTTCCCTCCTTCTTCTGGACATAGGCGTCGAAATGCTCCCGGTAGTCCTTTGGGATATTTATATCAGCCGTGGCAAAGGGGTTGTTCATCACATAGCCTCCTCGACCACCGCATCATTGGACGTCACGATCCTTTCGCAGACCTCGCAGCTGCTGCGGTGATCGCACGCGCACTGCAGTGCCGCCGCCGCAGTGGTTCCGGGGTCGTTCTTGAGAATCCGCGGGTAATGAAGCGGATTGGAAATTGTCGTGACCGATCCAGCCTTGGCATCGAGAATGGTCTCGCACCCGTTGATCTCGTCATGGGTGAGGAAGAGGATGAGCTGTGAGCTGCTCTCCGAGGCCACCTTGAGGACCTCGTTCTTGACGAACCCGCTCATCATACCGAGCGGCGTATCGATGACATTGGGGGCTTCGACCCCACTGACTTCGGTTAAAGCCAGAATGAAAGCAATGGTCAGCGCCCGTCGCGAGGCGCCGTTGACATCTGTAGACGGATCGTATTGCCGGTCGTTGCGGCCAAAAACGGCAATCCGGAACTCGGGCGTGATCTCCGCCCGCTGATATAGAGCATCGTCAGGGTGCGCACCGATCATGCGCAGGAAAAGCACATTCATCCGTTCGGATACGGCCCGAACCTCGCGCGTCTTCATCTTCTCGAGCGCACCTTCGAGCACCCTACGAATATCCTGGGCAGCACTCAGTTCGCAGCGGAATCGATGAGCCTTGTCCTCGCGAGCCGAAAGCGCATCGAACTTCTTGTTGAGTTCGTTGCGACGTTCAATGTGCCCTCGAATTTCAATCGATAGCCGCGTTGCCTCGGGCACCTTATCGTCAAGTTGCTTGCGATAAGTGTCGCGCATTTCTCGGGCACGCTGGACATTGTCGTCCTTCACCTTGTCGAGGCGCACTTCAAGATCGGCTTCGCGCTTGCCGAGTTCATCGCGATTGGACCGTTCAGTCGACCGTGCCGCATAGGCGCCTTCGTAAAGATCGCGCCAAGACTGTGCCGGCTTGGTCAGCACTGCGCGCCCGTCATGGAACAGATCCGAGACTTTTTCCATCAACGCATCGGCTTCTCGGCTTTCCTCAATGAGTTGTTCGATATGATCGCGCCGCACCTTGCCTTCGGGATCCTGCGCATCCAGGCTGCCACCACAAATGCAGTTCTTCTGCTGCAACCGGTCCTCAAGGAGCGGGATTGTCTTGCGGGGGATTACGCCCTTGTTTCGCAACTCCTCAAGAATGCCGGTCGCCTTTGCCAACGGCCCCGCAAGCATTTCATAGGCCAGAGTCTGGTTTGAAAGCAGGGCCGCTTGCTGAAACTCGGCGTTGCGCTCGCGCGTCTCTGCCTGTTCGCGCTGCTTCTTGACCAAGCGCAGCTCTTCGGCGATTTCCTCACGATTACCGCGCTCCAAGGCCGCCTGGAGCTCGCGATCCGCACGCTCGTGATTGCCATTCAAATTGGCAATCTCGTCGGCAAGCACACGGCCCTTTTCCTCAAGCTTGGGTATCAGCGCATCGAGATCGGCGATCTGATGCCCGATCGCCTTCAACTGCTCGTTCCCAGCGGCATCTTCCGCACGCTTCCGAACATCGCGTTCAACATCCTTGACGTGCCCGGCCGCCTTTTCGAGCATGGGTAATCCCATCATCTGCTCGATCGCCTGCTTGACCCGCTTTTGCTGTTCCGCACGCTGTCCCTCGATAAAGCTCATCGCCTTGTCGCCGTCAGTAAAGAAGACTTCGCGCAGGTCCGAAGGAATATGCACCGCTAGATAGGAATCAACGTTAGGAACCGGATCGGGTCCGCTTGGCTTGACCTCGTAGAGCTGTGCGTTCGATTTAGCCCGAACCTGCGAACCAATCTGCCCGCTCACGCTACGAACCAATCTGAAGCGCGACGTGCCGTTGCGACCTTGGACTTCGTACAACACTTCGCAGACCGTCTCGGCCGCCTCGCCTGCCTTCAGGTCGACCGAGAACGTCGTGTAGCCCGGCGGCAGCGCCTCGTCTCCAAACAAGCACCATTGGAGCGCGGTCAGCATGGTCGTCTTGCCGCTCTCATTGGCGGCGCGAACCACTGTAATGTTGCGTTCGGGATCGACCGAAAAATCGATCGAGATGTTCTCTAGCAACCGAAAGCCTCGAAACCGCGCGCCAATCAACCGCACCGCTTACCCCCTCGCCTTTTCAGTTTGCTTGTCGAGATACGTACCGACCCGCCCGACGAGGTCGCCGATTTTGGCCACGACATTGGTCTTAACGAACCTGTGTCCGCGTTCGGCTTGCAGAATCTCGGCCACGGCTTCGCGTATCTCCTCGCGATAACCATCGCAGCGCTCATCGAGGCTCTCGACTTCCTCGAGAATGATCTGAACGACCCGCTCGTCCTTATAGGCCATCATGACTCCCCAACAGCGATCGGAGTTCCTCAACCTTCGCAAAAGCCCCGCCCGTGACGGCACCATTCCGGCTCAGTCGTGCGAATTCCCATACCCGATCGAGTTCCGAATTCACGATCTTTTTCGCATCCTGATCAAGCTCATCGCCCTCAAAAGCTTCGGGTGACAAAGCAACAAGATCATGAATTACGGCATGGGTTTTGCCGATTTCCTTACACATTCGCAACAGTCTGCCCCGCCGCTGCACCCATTGGCGGCGCACCGTTGTACTCGCAAGGATATACGCGCGCTCGATCTGCGGGACATTCACACCCTCGTCGAGCACCCGCTTTGCGGTCAACACCTGAAGACTCCCGGCCTGAAACGCATCGAGCAGCCGTCGCGCGCGTTGCCGGTCCCCAGTCTCTTCCGAAGTCAACTGGTGGAACAGGACGTGGCGCGCATTGAGCTCCGCGTTCACCGCGTCGAGTTGCTTGGGATCCTTATCGGTTGCGTAGATCAGCGTGTAGCGGAGCTTCTCAAGATCCTCTACGTCGAGCAAATCGCAAAGCGTGTCGAGCTTTCCGCGTGCAGTCTCGAGAACGAGCCTCCGCCGCCGAAAGAGGTTGTTCAGCCTGTCGTCCTCGATGCCAGCAGCGATCTTCCAAGCGAGACGCCCAATCTGAGCCGAGAGATCGCGCCATTCCGCCATTTCATCTTCGTCAAGCGCGACGAAATGAACATGGTAATCGTAGGGTGTCAGGCACTTTCCGATTGCCTCCTCAAGTCCGAAGCGGAAGCACGGTTCTTCCGCTCCACCAAAATAGGCGAACAGTGCATCGGTTCCTTCGGCATCGTATTGGCGAACTGGCGTGGCAGACAACCCGAGCCGGTAGTCGAAACATTCCGGGGCCAACTCCATGAAACTCCCGGCGCCGAGATTGTGGCACTCATCGGCGATCAGCAGCTTGGGTCCGTCGTGTCGCGCCACTGCTTCGATGAATTCGCGAGTGCTGAGCGTGTCGTTTGAGACGACCAACGCTTCGCTCGGACTCAGTCCCATCCGCAACCGCCGCCGAGCATCTGCAATTGCCCGGTCGCGGCCCTTCGGTCCACCTGCCGCAGTCAAATCGACCGCACGCAACCCGAACAATTCGATCTCGCCGCACCACTGCTGAACCAGCACATTGTAGGGTGCAGCAACGACGATCAGCAGCGGCCCCACTTCGGCATGGAGATAATGCGCGCCAACCATAGCGGTCAGCGTCTTCCCAGCCCCGGTGCACATTTCGAGAATGCCCCGCCACTTCGCCTCACGCCAGGCATCGACGGCTTGGCCTTGGTGCGCATAGTCGCCCGCGCGATAATCGAGCCACTCGGGGATTTTGAAACCTGCGCGATCGCCTGCTCGCGCCGCTACAGCTTCCTCTGCCGTCTCCTCCGGAAACCCTTGCGCGCGCCGCCACAACTTCCGGCAATCGCTTTCATCGGGCGGGGAGGCGGACTTGTAGTCGCGTAACAGCTTCTCGGACACCGCCTTGGGCAGATCGACGACAAGGCAATCGTTGTCACCTCCTCGCCACAACACATCGAATTCCTCCGTCAGCCGGGTGCAAGTATGCGCACCGTCCTCGTTTGCCCAAGCACGCGCCAGAGACAATTGCTCACGGTTCTTGCCGAGCCCTGCCCCGGTCATGTTCGCCGACCCATGCAACACGGCGACTGTCTCGCCTGACCCAAATATCCAGACCTTGGGATGGAACAGCGCATCACGCATCAATGCGACCTTGATCTCAAGCCGTCCCTGCGAAACCAACCAGGCGAGGCAGGCCAAAGTGTGGCGCGACAATTCGTCGGCATCGGGCATCAGCTCGGAAAACCTGGTCACCGCCAACTCGGTGCCGTCCAGCCCCTTGGCAAGCGCATCCTGGTCGGATTGCGTCAAGAAGGGACTAACAACCAACTGCAGAGGCGCAGTCGTCTCTCTCAGGAAAGTCGCCAAACCGGGGGCAATCTCGCCAAGCGCTTGACTCGCGAAGAACCCCATCATCACTCGCGCCGTCTTGCTTGCTGCCAGGGCTGGCGTAATCACTCGGGCTGCAACGTCATCCTTTGGCAACACATAGATCGGCGCGGCGCCCCTCAACGCAAACTCGAGGTCGCCCATCGCCAGGGACGTTCCGGTGTTTTCCGGCCCGGTCACTTATGACAAACGAGGCAACCCGCGTCATCGACGCCATAAACGTCATCGACACTGACAGGCAGCCCTTCTCGCAACGGATTGATCCGACGTTTCGCCGCAAGCCTTTGCCGACGGAGTTCATACTCGGCTTCGATCTGTTCCACCCGCTCAGGCCGCGCGAGTTCGTCGAGGCTTTCATTGTCGGACCAGGTGAAAGGCGAGCCGTGATCGACTGCGCTCTTCTCGTAGCGTTTCGCTTCTTCGAAAGCGTCTGGATGCTCCCGCATCAGCCGGACCCATTCGATCTTCTGCTGGAAGAAGCAGAAGGTGCAGCCCGAGCGCGACCGCCAGCTATAATAGCCGGGCTCGCCAACGCCCGAACTGTCAAGCAGGTCGATCACCCCGGCCTTGTCGATGCCGGCATCGCGCAGCGGGAAATGGACCGTCATGTTGGGATGGGTCGCTTGGTAGCCAGAGCGGTTCTCGTCGGCCCGGATCGCGACATACGAATGAACCCGGGTCCCGCCATTGAGATCTTCCTTTAGCCACTGCTCCAAGGGCCGCAACTTGAGCTGGCGCGTACACCACCGGGTCCGGGCAGAGGGTAGGAAGTGCTTGTACTCGCGCAACCAGAAATCGAAATCGCGATCCGGGTTGAGCCGCTGGATCGGTCGGCCGAGGTAGCCCTCGAGGCGGTCGAGAAACTCATGCACCTCGGGCAATTCCTTGCCGGTGTCGGTAAAGAAGAATTCGAGCTCGATCTCCGGACGGTATTCGCGCATCCAGATGGCCAAGGCTGCGGAATCGCGCCCGCCAGACAATCCGAGAATGTGACGCTCGCCTGTCATGCGACCGCCTCCGACGCGGCTTGCTCAACCTCCATCCGGCGCAAAACCTCCGCGAGCGCGCCGATTGCGAGATTGCGCTCAACCCCCGACAGTCTGCCCACCAGGCCATCGGCAATCGCTTGGGCCGTGCTGGCTTCTCTCTCGCTCAGCTCGACAACCGTGACGACGGGATCGCCTGTCCGCCCAGCCCGGATTACGCTCAATGCTTCGGCGCCGCTCGCCCTCCCCCGTTCGACCGCGACCACTTCGGCTTCGCGCATCCGCCGCACGAAGCGGACCAGTTCGGCATGCGCGCGATCGACATCCTGGTCGGTCCACTCCGCCGTCGGTCGATGGACCAGGAAGCTCCCGAGACTTTCAAGTCCCTGTCGGCGATCGCTCATGCCTTCGAGGCTCGCGACCCGCTGTGCGAATGCGTCGAGCCGCAAATCACCAACCACTCCGTGGATCGTCGCCACGCGCGCGCCGATACCGGCAAAACTCACAGGGTCGCACCCGAAGCCGGCCGAAAGCGCTTGCCCGAGACCTTCGAGCATCTGATCATAACCGGCGCGAAGCTCAACCAGCGCCCTTGCGACCATATCGATGCATTCGCCCGGCGAGGACCCGAGCCGGGCGAACTCGTCGAACAACAAGGCATGGGGATCGTCGGCGTGCAGGACAAGATCGCGAACCCGCCGCGTCTCGTGATCGAACGACCGGCTGCGCTTCGCCCAGTTCGGCAATGTCGCCACGATCCGAACCAATGACTTGGCAACCGAGAGCGGGACCGCGGGAGTGTCATCCCCGTGCGTGCTTGCAAGCTTCGCCAGTCCATGGACCAGCGCATCCTCGTCGCGCCCGAGATCGACGCGCCGGATCGCGATATCGCCAGCGTTCTGCAGCAGCCGATCCGCCACAACATCGTCGATTGTCGGCACGAAGTAGCCATCGAGATAGACAGCAACTGTGCGTTCGCGCGCGAGCATCCAGGCCAGCGCGAAAATCGGCATCGGCCCCGCCCGCAGTCCGATGGGCGCAGCCGACCAGCGCGCAAAGAGCTCAGACAGCGACGAGCCGTCTGGCAAGGTCTCGGCCGCTTCCCACAAGGCTGCGTAGCTCTCGCCCACCCTCGATTGTTCAGGCTCGCAAAACTGCCACCCATCCTCGCCTTGTCGGTGGAGTCCAGCCTCCTTCAAGGTCGATGCATAGAGCGCATATTCCTGCGGAAATCCGTCAATACCGAGACGCTCGGTATCCCCCTTCGATACCATGGCATGAAGCAGGCTGCGCACCGCCGCCATGACATTCGACGAAGGCCGGTCGCGGTTGATCAGCTCGCTGCCGATCAAGGGGGCCTCGCTGAACAACAAATCCGCTTCGGACGAAGCGATCGCACTCATCGGCAAGCCATCATAGTCCGGCGTCCTGGCGCCTGCAGCAAACCATTTGGCGCCGGACAAGGCGCGGCGAATTTCCTGTTCGAGCTGGGCCGCGACCTCGGCAATCCGCGCCTGGACTTCGCGGCGAGCGATGGCATCGCCCTCGATCTGGGGATTGGCCGCCGCGACGCGCTCGAGTGTCTCGAGTTCGACCGCGAGTTCGCGAACCAGATAGCTTGAGCGAGGCAAACCAACCGCCACACAATGTCCGCCTTCACGTCGCGCAATCGCGCGGCAGGCCATCTCGGCCTCGTTGTCGGTCAATTCAGCCGGTTGCAATGCAAGGGCCAGCGCCGCGCCATGCGCCTTTGCGCCCCGCCAGCCATCGAATTCTGCCCGGTGCGCCGCTGCATAGGCCTCGCGCTTGGCTCCGGAACCGATCTTGCCCGCTTCAAGCGCCGGGAGCGGATAGACCAGGACGTCGGACCAACGCAGGCATCCGGTCCGATGGTAATGCCGCTTTGCCACGACCGCGGGCAGCATCACCCGCTCGGCCATGCTGAACCGGGTGATAGCTTCGCGCTCAACCGCGACCGCTGCGTCGAGATCAAAGTCGGAACCTGCGAACACCGCGAACAAGTCGAGATGCTTGCGGTGGACCAACACCGACCAAGCCGTCAGGTCCTCAAGCGCGGAGCTGACGGCCTTCTCGCTGGCATCGGGCACGCAGGCAGCCAAAACATCGGCGCTCGCCGCGATGCCGGTGCCGAGCCCGAACATCTCGATAAGTGTCGCACACTTGGCGAGAACGACGTGGAGCGCGCTGCCACGGGCCGCCGCCCGATCGATGGCATCGAGACTGGTCGAGAAACGGTGTCCGTCGCCCGAAGCAAGGATCGCGGCGCCGAGATTGGCCGAAAGGTAGTCGAACAGCATGGCTGGCAGGTATCCCGCCCCAAGCATGTTGCTCGCGAGATAGTCCTGGAACCCACTTGGCTCGGCCGAGGCCAGAAATCCGAACACGCTGCGCTCGTTCTGACCGAAACGCTGCCGCGAGATCGGACCCAGCAGCATGGCCACGACCGGGTGCAGCGGCCAGCATCGCTCCAGCAGGTCGGAAAGGGCGCTTCCGGCACTGCCCCGTCTTGCCTGCACTGCGCTTGCCACCCGGCTCGCGACAGCCACGGCGGCTGCGGGAGCCTTGGCCCCGCTAATCGCCCGCGAAATGAGATCGAGCGATTCTTCGGCGCCATTGGCCAGCACGATGTCCTGGAACCGGCCCTGAATCTTTGCCCATTCGTCGCGTATCGCGCGCGGCAACCGCGCCGCGTAGCGTTCGAAGGACTGGTGAAGAATCCCGACGGTCAGCAGGCGTCCTTCCGAGCGTACACCGAGTTCGGCGATGTCCTGGAGGATATGGAGATCACCGCCTTCGATAGCGGCATGCTCGAGATATTTTCCAAGCTCGTCGATCAGCAAGAGTACGCCATCGTGCCGCGCCTTTTTCGACAAAGCGATCAATCCCGCTACGGGATCTTCGCCTTCTTCGAGACCTAGAGCACCGCGCAAATCCTCGGCCATCGCGCCCCGCCGTCCCGACAGCGCGACAACCCGCCAGCCTTTCGCACTGCGGCCAAACGCCGAACCCAATCCGTCGGCCAATTTCTTGCCTGAGACCGCCACGGCCGCATCGTGCAGCGGTCCATTGCCTGAGAGCAGCTGCGCGAAGACCAGCGCGGCCGACGACTTGCCGCCGCCATAGGGTCCGGTCCAGGTGAATGCGCTTTGTCGGCCCTTGAAATTGGCCAACGCCATCGTCTCGAAAGCGCCTCGCACCGAGGGCTGCAAAACAAACCCCTCGATCGCGTCCAGATCATTGAGGTCGCTATCGATCCGGGCTGACCGGGTGAAGCGGCGACCGACCGATATGCCTCCCACCGCTGTCATGCCGCAAGCTTCCGATACGGCGCGATCGAGCGGCTGAACAACGCGCCCTCATCGATCGCTGCCTTGCGGAACACCTGCTTGAGTCCGGCTGTCTCGCTCCACGCAAGGGCGCCGTCGGTCGCCTCTTCGATCCGCATCAGCCGCTCGACCACGCTGTCCTCGTCGAGCTTGAACACACGGCCCGGAGAGCCGGGGCCGTAGCAGGCCGCTTCCGCCGAAAGCGTTGCCGCCTCGCGGTGTTCGGCCTGCCAGAACCGCGACAAGGAAATCGCAAATACGGCATCGGGCAACGACACCTTGGGCCCACGCACGAATTCGAAGGCATCGCCGATCGCCGACGGCCGCACCAGGCCGAGTTCGACCAGCACCGGCTCGATCGCATCTTCGACCATCGCCCCGCGTCCGCGCGAGACGTAGGAGCGGACGAAGCAATCGACATCACGCTTGATCGTCACCGGCGCGACCCGCTTCCAACCGCGCATTTCGGCCAGCGACGACAGCCCCCGCGTCAGAGCATCACGGTCGAATGACAGCGATCCATAGACGTTGAACGCCCAGTACCAGGTCGTGGTCATCTCCGGCGTCCCGGCGAGCGCGAGGTGCAGCAACCACAACGACGCCGGATGTTCGAGATAGGGGTCGACACCGCATTCTTCGTCGAAAACCGCCCTACCCAAAGTTGTCGGCTCGAATGTCGAGCCATTGTCTTCAATGAAACCCGAGGCTAGTCCCCAATGGCGCATGGCATGGGCCATGTTCTTGCCGACCCCGAACCGGACAACTGCGTCGGGAGCAGTGAAAATATTGCGATTCTTGCTGGAAACTGCCTCATCATAGGCTTTTTTCAGCCATAAGGACCTGATAGGAAAGGTTTCATGGCCCGCGAACTGCGGCCTGAAATCGTCTTCCGCAAATGATCCCACACCGTCGCTCCCCGCTACTGGACGTCCTATCCAGTGCGGTTCTGACATGCATTAACGGTTTTCGCAAGCAGCGAAGCCGCAGTCCGTGCATCCTCCTCGCCATGATCATGGCCGAAACAAACCCGGAACGATGAGGCAGTCTGATCGGGACTGCACCCCATCGCGGCAAGGACATAGGAGCCCGCTAACTGCCCGGATTGGCAGGCAGACCCGGTCGACAAATGCAGATCGGCCGCAAGCCGCTGGACGATGTCCTCCGCGTCCACCCCATGGACCCGGAAATTGATGCTGCCAGGCAACCGCGGCGCGCCGGCACCATTGATCGTGGCGTCCACGCCAAGTCGCGCAAGCTCGGCATGGAACAGCGCCGCAAGACTCGCGAGGCGAGCCCCCTCCCCCATCCGCTCTTCGGCCAGGTTCGCGGCGGCACCCATCCCGACAATCAAAGGCACCGGCAACGTGCCGGGCCGCAGCGCCGATTCCTGCCCGCCCCCAAACATGATCGGCTCGGGCCGAATGGCGGCGCTGGCGCTGACGTAAAGCGCGCCGATCCCTTTTGGCCCGTAGAACTTGTGCGCCGAGAGGCTCGCGAAATCGCAGCCCGCTTCCATCACGTCGAACGGCACACGGCCTACTGCCTGCGCGGCATCGACATGGAACAATGCGCCATGCCGGGCACATAGCTCCGCCACCGCGTCCAGAGGCTGGCAGGTTCCTACCTCGTTGTTGGCGGCCATCACCGCGACCAGTAGGACATGTTCGTCGAGCATCGCCTCGAGGGCCGCCAGATCGACAATCCCACTCCCGTCGACCGGCACCAGCTCATGCTCGAAGCCTTGACCGGCGAGATGTCGCGCGGATTCGAGGACGCATTTGTGTTCGATGGCGGAGGTGAGGAGACGAGCACGCGTCGGCGCCTTTGTCCTGGCGGTAGCGGCAAGCCCAAGCAGCGCTATATTGTTGGCTTCGGTTGCCCCGGCGGTGAAATAGACCTCGTCCGGCATTGCTCCGATGAGCCCGGCGATTTGCGCCCTGGCCGTTGCGACCGCCTGTGCAGCAACAGCACCACCGCCATGCGCCGAATGGGCGTTCCATGACTGCTCGCTCCAGAACGGCGCCATCGCCGCAACCACTTGGGGCGCGGTTGGCGTGGTTGCATGCAGATCGAGCGAAATGGCCATTGCTCGGCTCATTATCCGATTGCTGGCGCGTTACCAATTACCCACTGGGGCATTGAAAACATTTCTGGAGTTCCCTCCCTCCGTCGAGGAAATCGACCATTGGATTGCAGACCAGGTGGGGCGAAACACATCAAAGCTGTTGAACTTCCTTCAATAGCGACCAGCCAGAGGTGCTCTTCACTAGCCGAGCGACCAGCAGTTGATGTGAAGTCATGGCCTCGGTGTTGATGGGAAGCTCGAGCGCGTCCCACCTGAATGGCTTGTCTGCGATCCGCATGTAGGCATTCTTGATCATGCCGAACCGATGATCGCGGATCTCTGCATCGCGGATTCTCCAGACGATGTCGTATGACTGGATTTCCTCAGGAATGCGACAAAGGTCGATCCCTAAGGTAGACATCATCGCCATCCGGACATCCGTTCTCTTCCAGCAACAGCGCGCCATCGCATGCCTCTGTCCCCCGAAACCGGATTGAGCTTCCATCGAGAATGTCTTGACCATCAACACCGCGAGCGAACGCTCCGATGTCGACTTCAAATTCGGCTATTGGCAATCTGCAATCCCAGCCGAACCCCAGCTTGACGAAAGAGACATCGCCAAGGTCCAATGAAGGCTCGTCTGCGCTTGCAACGACCGAGTTAACGGACTCTCTGATTGGCGTGGCTCCTCTAGTCACAAGCGGTAGTCCCGGTGATCGAGGCAGGAGTCGTAGGTCTCCTGGTCAATCTTGATCCACTGGGTATTGTTGATCCCTCTTTGGAACGTCGCGTTCGGACCGGCGGGAAAGGCGCTCGCCAGAAGCACTCGACGGCCTTGCTCGCTTGCGATGTCCCACACTTCCTCGACAACTTCGTTGATGTCCTGGTCTTGGGAGTAGATGACAGCGACGTCGTATTGTCTGGCTCTTGCAAGCCGCACGATATCGAGGGCGATCCGGATATCGACACCCTTCTCTTGGGCTATCTCAAATTGTTCCAACTCGCCGAGCTCGTTGTAGGCCTCGCGAGAGCGATACTGCAGTCGCCGCGTGGTCACAGCGACACCGGTGTGCTTCAGCGCGAGCACACGGCGGGACCAATAACCATGCCACCTCGGATTACGTCCAGCATCAGGCACGCCGGTATAGAAGCGGACGAGGCTCGGAACCCAGCCATGCGCTTCGCAAACAGCTTGGTGCAACCTGACAGGATCATAGTTCGGATGATGGTGGCCAAAAGCAGCTTTGGCGTGCTGAAAGAGATTTTGGCCATCGACAAAGGCCATCGCGTACAGCGGACGCTGTTCCCTCACACGATCCCCCAAATAAAAACCCCGCCGGGGGCCGGTGAAGGCCTAGTCCGGCGGGGAGCTAATTGACCCCAGCCGATAACCGAAAACCGCATTACTGTCAATCTTGAACGCGCCTTTCCGCCTTGAGCAAAGGTCCTAGCGCAAAGCGCCGATCCCCTTCGGAGAAGAAATGCAGCGAGTGCATCTGTGGATTCCCCGATTCAGCCACGAACATTCCAGGATAACCATCGACCTGCAGCAGGGCGCCATCCTGATATCCGCCTCGCACGACGGCGTGGGCCGCCTCGACAAGAAGGGGATTCACTATCATGGTTTCTCCTCGGGAACTCCAGTCGGTTGGCAGCGTCAATGGCTGCGGAACGAGCGTGGCAAAAGGTGCCGCAAAATGAAACTCGGACGCAGAATATAGAGACCTCCAAGCGAGAACGATCCCTCTGTGAAATATTCGAATTCCTTTGGTGTCAGGCCCGGCCGCTGGAAGCAATATGCCTCCTCGCTCAACGCGCCGACAACAGCGAGGTAGAAGTATGGATCCGGGCACTTCTCGATGATGTTCAGGTAGGTGGTCAGGTGCTTTTCCTGTTTCGAACCGGGCGTGGGCGGAAACAGGGCGATATAGTTCTGGATCACCTCGCCATGCGTCTCGATGACCAGCGCCAAATCCGCGCGTTCGTGCCACTGATCCGCCAGGGCGACCGGCATATGGACCTCGACAAAGTCCCTGAAACCCTTCGATCGCTTGAAGCCATCGAAAGCCTGGCCGGACAGCTGTTCGTCATGCACGAAATTTGCCCACGGGCCGTCCCGTTCAAAGTCGAAGCCGCCTATGCAACCCACGATCCTTGTCATGCGCCGCCAGCCCCTTTCCGCTCACTTCTTCCCAGGATGTGCAGCCGCGTCCGGACGACGAACCCGAAGGCACGGGGATCAAACTTGGAGAGCTCGGCGACGATCGCTGGGTGGTCACCTGTCAATCGAACGGACAAGGTGCCTGGCTCCTCCAGCCAAAACTTCGGCATCCGAAAATGAACCCTTTCGAACAACAGCCCCATCTTGAGCGAACAATCAGCGATCGCCGGGATCGGTCCGTCCCAGGTTTCGCGCAGGGCACAGGACAGAGCTATCCTAACCCATTCCCCGAACTCTCGATCGCCCATCTTATCGTCACTCATGGTCAGGTCTTCTTTGGTCAAAGCGCAAGATGCGATTGACCCCTTGCCCTGCCCGCTTCCAAAAGAGATCGCGTGCGGGACAGTATCGAGGGGTAAAAGTGGCAATTCCGATCAACAAGGCCTTCGTGACCGAACAGATTGCCGGGCGGTGGGACACAGTTGACGAGCTGGAGAAGGGATGGGCGGAGCGCGTCAGTGTCGGACTCCAGAAAGTTGGATCGCCCCGCGACCGGGCCACGATCTATCGCTGGCTGTCCCAAGGCTTGCCCAACAAGCGCGATGAGATTTTCGGGCTTTCGGCTGCTCTTGGCATCGACCCCATGGTCATGCTCGATCTCGAATCCACTGCTTTCCAGAAGCTCCTCAAGCTCGAATGGGTGTTCTTCCTCGCCAATATGGAACACCGCGCCCGCATGTCCGCACTCTGGCCGCTTGTGCGGCCATCGGCCCACTGGCCCAATCTGTCGGTCAGTCACGACTACTATTCCTGCAACTGGACTACGGTCGAAATTCGGCATGCCGCAACAAACCTTTGCAATGTCTACGCGCAAATCCGTCTGCGAGGCGATCCTGACGAGGATCAGAAGACGGCTCATCGCATCTACTACTTTGCCTATCGGCGGCACGGTGCCCGCGATGGTTTCTGGCGCCCCTACGGAATGGTCCGGAAGCGAGGATTCGAGGCCATTTGCGTCGGCCACAACGGCGACATGATGGAGCTACCTGACGGACAGCCCACAGTCGTCAGGATCGATGACGACGGCATACTCGATGTCGAGACCTTCTTCGGTCCTGGTCCGGCTGATTTCAAGGTCGCCTGCATCCATCCGTTCACCCTCGAATGCATTGTCCCATCGCGCGCTAACGGCTGCCTGCGCTTCAGTGCCTGATCCGCACTAAACCTCAATTGAATCGCATCAGCTTGCTGACCTCGGCCGACACCGGCACCATCCGCTGCCCTTGGCGATCATACACATAGACCGGTCCAGTCCGGCGGCGACCATTGCTGTGAAGCGTCAGGATCCGCCGCTCTATCGCGAGCTGGGCCCTCTTGTCGGCAAACTGGCTTGTCACCTCGAAGCGCCGGGTGAAGTTGCCCTCGCTGAACAAGACAAAATCGATCCTGCGCGCCTGCTTCGTCACCGGATCGATCGCGCGCGAACCATCCCGATTGAGAAGGTAGGTCTCCGACTGAACCCGCTCGTTGGGATACTTGTCGGCAAGAATCCGGCGCGCCGCATCTTCGCGCAAGAGCCCCGCGCATTTCTGGGGAATTGCCCGGCACTGCGGACGAGTCCTCTGCTGAAGGACGACCACTCGGGTAGCGGCCCGCCGTTCCGAACTGCGCACGGCGCTCCCTGCTGCGGCTCTTGCCGCAGCTCGTTCGGCCGAGCCTAATATCTGCGGAGCGGCGGGCACGGAACCCAGAAGCACTCCGAAAGCGGCCATGAGCGAGACGGTCTTCCGGATTGCGCCCGCCTTGCTTGCGGGTAGCCCAGGCTCTTCAAAACCCATCATCCAGCGTCCCTTGCCACCTCGACCGCTCGCGAGAGCGAATCGTAGTCACCCTTCCAGCGCGAACCGTCCCGGTAGATGGCGAACTGGGTCTTGAGCCAGGATCGCACCTCGCGGATCTCGTACTTGTGCCGCTTTCCATATAGCGTTTCGACAACATTCCCGGCCATTCACCAACCCCTGGCAATTAGATATCCCGCAACGACGCGGCAGGCGCACCGATCTCGCAAAGCCGAAGTCCTGCATGCAGAGCTCCTGCGGCATCGCCGGCAACTCGCCTGGCACCCTTCTAGTCCCCAAATTGGGGGCAAGTCTCACTTGGTATGGATGGATTGAGACGGTCATCTGGCGCAACAGAACCCGCGCTGCCAAATGTCCTTCAGGCAGGTCGGGCATTCCGACCGGAATGCAGATCCAACCGAACGAAAGGGTGCCATGGGACGGCTCAAGGAACAAATCTTTTCCGCCGAGGCCAAAGAAGCCTGGATCGAGGTCGAAACTGCCGCCGTCCTTGGATTGCCCGCACACAACCAGCTCGAGCGAATGACACTGGAGGCCATCGCGGCGCTTCCCGCTGGCACCGCGATCTCCGCCGGAATCGCCGTTACGCCTGAGGGATCCGTCGAAGTCATGCTCCGTCAGCTCGGCTTCGGCTTCGAGGAAGATTCCTTCGCCTCGTACCTTGCACTGCTTGCGCCGATCCTTGCCCCGGGCGCGCGACTGCTAATCGGCACACCGGCCTCTGCCTTCGACGCACCGGCAAGAATCCTGCCCGATTGGCTGACATTGCCCAAGCGCCAGACGGAACCGCGTCCAGTCGATCCGAGCGAGTTTGACTCGACAAGGCTGCCGAAGCCGCCAGCTGCCTGGCCATGGGATATCAGGCGGGCATTGGCGTCGATCGCCGGCGCGGGCGGCGGCCAGCTCACCTTGACCGCCAGGAACCTGAAGCGCAGCGCACGCCTGGTCAGGAGTGTCACCGACCTCCATGAGGAGCTCGTCGCAGCCGCCTACGCGCTACCCGAGGATCGCAACATCCTCAGCGGCCAAATGAACTGCCGCGCCATGATCGAGGATCCTGCCTTGCTTGGTTTCGAGGTAAACCTTGCCGGTGGCGCTCTCGACGGTCCCATGCGGGACCTGGTGGCCATTGCCCTGTTCGGCACCCTGGCGGGCAAGGGCCAATCAAACGACGACGACGAAATCGACCTCCGGATGACTGCCGGGTCGAGGCACGCACCCAAAAGCCTCCTGCCCAGTCTAGAGGATGCATCGCATCTGCTACGCACTCGCGCGATCAAGAACCATGCTGGCGAACAGCCCTGGGTCCTTGGCACTGCGAGCGCCGGCATACCCGTTGCGTTGGCCGACACTGACAGAGCGCGTCACCTCTACGTGATCGGAGCGACCGGCACCGGTAAATCGACGCTGCTGAAATCGCTCATCCTCCAGGACATCGAAGCCGGCGAAGGCATCGTTGTCCTCGATCCCCATGGAGACCTCGCCGAAGACATTGCCCTGGCGATCCCGCTCGAGCGCAAACAGGACCTGATCTACGCCGACGCCGCCGACGAGCAGGGCCAATTCGCCATAAGCCTCTTGCCCGATACCGCTGACGGAGCCGATTTCGAGATCGCCGCGGACATGCTGGTCAGCATCTTCAAGGACGACCTCTACTCGGGCGTGAAGGAAGCCTTCGGGCCGATGTTCGAGACCTATTTTCGCAGCGCCTTGGCCCTTCTCGTCGCAGCGGACCCGTCCGAACGCTACCTCGCGAACTTTCCTCGGGTATTCGAGGACCGCGAATTCCGCAACCGCTTGCTCGAGAACTGCCCCAACCACGACGTGGTCTCGTTCTGGAAGAAGACCGCCCTCCGCACCAGCGGCGAGGCCGACATCACCAACATCACACCCTACATCACGGGAAAACTGACGCGCTTCATCACCACCAAGATTGCCCGCAGGATGTTTCCCGCTGCCAAGCGATGCCTCGATTTCGCCGACATCATGAACAACGGCAAGATCCTCGTCCTGCGCTGCCCCAAGGGAGCTCTTGGCGAAGGTCTGTCAGAACTGGCCATGCCCGCCTGCCTCATGAAGATCCGCTCGGCGGCGATGGCGCGCGAAGGCACGCGCAACCGGCGCCCCGTGCGGGTTTACATCGACGAATTCCAGGCCTGCCGAGGCACTTCACTGCAAACGCTTCTTGCGGAAGGCCGGAAGTTCGGCATCAGCCTGGTCCTGGCGAACCAGTCGCTGGGCCAGATCGGTGGAACGTCCAATCGCAGCATCGGCGCCGCCACGCTCGCCAATGTCGGGAACCTGCTGACATTCCGTTTGGGGGCCGCCGACGCGGCGATGCTCTCGCCGTGGCTCGACATGCCCGATCGCTGGCGGGAGCTGTGCTGGCTCCCCGACTTCACGATGAATGCCCGGCTGCTCGAGCAGGGACGCCCAAGCAGCTTCTACGCGCTGCGCTCACCTGCCCCATCCTTGAACAATGCGGGTGAGGACGTTGCCGAGCGAGACCATGTTCTTGACCACTCCCCAGAATTCGACAAAGTCGATCATTCGGGGCATTTGATCGAGGGGGGACTATGATTCTGAAGAAGAACGAAGAGAGCGACGATTTCACACTCCTCGTCGAACGCCTTGTCGAGAACGAAGGCGGTAAACGCAAGCCCTTCGTCAAGTCACCGCTCAAACCCCGCAAGCATAGCTTCTTCGACTGGCTGCGGTCTGTGTTTCGATTCAAGCGCGACCCGTTCCGCGCTTCGCCGTTTGCATCCGAAATCGGTTTGCGTGAACGGATTGAGCTTGCAACCGGTGATGCGCAAGCGCGCCAGGACACCGTGCATCGCGAACTCGATGTCGTCGAGGCGGTCAACACCCGCCTCAAGGATTATTCGCGGCAGGCTTTCACTTCCGCCGATGCGGCCGCCGACCCCTTGGACAACGAGCTGCTCGATCAGGAACACGTCCTCAACCAGTGCCGTCCCGAGAACCTTAAGAACAGCCTGTTCACCTACTTCGAAGAGCGGGTGGCAAGCCTCAAACTAGGGCTGATGCCATTCGCGCGTGATCGGGCGAATGCCTCGCAAGCGCTCGGAGAATTCTACGAAACGAACCGCCTGAGCCGCAACACCTATGCCGGCGAGGATCTCACGACAGGCTCAATCCTGCAGATCGGCGCGATCGTCGTCTTCGAGTTCGTCCTCAACACCATCTTCTTCGCCGCCTCGAACCCGTTGGGCATGGTCGGCGCCGCTTCGATCGCATTCCTGCTTTCAATCGGAACCATATTCCTTGGAGTGGTAGCCGGTTGGGCATTCCAGATGACACATCGCAACTATCACGCTCGGACAATCGGTTTCGTGCTCATGTTCATCTGCTTCATGGCCACCTCCTACTATCTCCTGCTGCTGACCAATGCCCGCCTTGCTGGCGAGAACGGCGAGCTGAAGATGTTCTCGGCCGCGGCGCAGATGATCCAGACCCATCCGTTCGCCGGCCTTTTGGACCTACCGTCGCTCGCATACTGCTTCTTCTCAATCGCAGTGATCCTCGGCGTCGCCATCAAGTTTCTCAACGTGATGGGACGCTTCCCTGGCCTGAAGCGCCTGGTGACCAACGCCCGCTACACCGAAGAAGATTTCGAGGACGAGGTCACTGATATCGTCACCGACTCCCAGGAGAAGGGAAAAAGGTGCATCGAGGCCCTCGACCACCTTCCGGCCTTCGTAAACGGCTGCCGAGGTTCGATCAGCGACATCATGATCGACTACGAGAACGTGAAAGACCAATTCGTCGAAGACGTCGATGCCCTGAGATCGGGCGAACGTGTGCTGTTCGGTTTCGTCAGGGGTCAGCTCGGCAAAGGCGAGGCCGCAGCAACCGAACTCAGCGACTGGGGAGCAAACGATTCCGTTGCGACGTTCGAGCAGCGCCTGCGAGAGGCACGCGATAAGGGCCAAGCCCTGCTCAACCGGGACGGAATAAGTCCCGACGAAATTGATCGCTGTCGGAACGAGATCCTGGCGGCTACCAACCATCAGGTCGATCGACTGACCGCCGAGGCCGAGAAAATCTACGGCCAGCGCCTCGAAGCTGCACACAACGATCACCGCCCACATGGCAACCGCTGATCTCAGCTCGCGGCAAATCATGAAATCGAAGGAGAATGCGTGATGGCAAGGCGACCGAGCCGTAGGAGCCGAGGGCGGGATCGTGGACCAAATGTGCCTCTGCTGATCGCAGCCGGAATCATGGTCGTCGGAGCGATCGGCGGAACCGGTTGGTATTTGCGTTCGGTCAGCTCACAGCTCGCCACCGATGAAAAGACCGGCTGCCTGACCAAGCGCAAGGCGCCCGAGGCCGTGATGTTTCTGGTCGATACTACCGACAAGCTGAGCCCCGAACACGCGCGCCGCATCCGGACCCATATCTCGGATATCGTCGCCGCCCTGCCGATCTACAGCAAGGTCCTGGTTGTGCCATTCGGTGGCGACGTTGCCACCCCTCTCGAGCCCGTGTTCGACCAGTGCGTCCCCGGGAAGGCCGGCGATGAGCGGCTCGACCAAGGGGCGCTCCTGCTTCAGCAACGCTTCGAGCAGTTCGAAACAATCATTGGCCAGCTGGAAAAATCGCTCACTGAGATTCCGGACGCTCCCTCCTCACCGATCACGAACCAGATTGTTCGCGCCGCAAGTGACGACGTCCTGCATTGGGATGGCGAGAAACGGCGCCTCGTCCTGGTCAGCGACGGGCTGCAATCCTCCAAGTTCCGCAATTCCGATGGCACGCTCCCGGCTCCACCATCACCGGACTTTCTGCGAGGCGTCGAGGCCGAGTATTTCGAGGTCGGCAACCAACGCGATAGCGGTCGCCAGAACCGGCAGCTTCGAGAAGGATGGCGCGCCTGGTTCGAAAGCGCCGGAGCAAAGCCCAAGATTGTCGCTCCAGGATTCTGAACGGTCCACCGCCGCGATTGCCCTATCTGTGAACCCCTTAGCGGAACCGCGATGACAGCATGAACACAACAACCAACATCCTCTTCCTCCTGGTGCCCGAGGAGCTCGTCGGCACCCTGCTGCTGTTCATGCTCGTCGCTGGCGGCTTTGCGTTCATCATTGGTGCTCGCAAGGCTGGCAAAGCTCTGGTGGTTTCAGCAATCGCCTTTCCGTTCATCAGCGTGATCGTGTCGGCGCTGTTCAATGACTTTTTTGCCGCCCTCCCGCCCAGCTTGGTCATGCCAGTGGCGTTCCTTGTCCTGGCCGTTCTCTACGTCTCGATCGGGTGGATGATCATCAAGGCAATCTTCGGACAGAAGGCGGTTGATCACGCCAAGGGTGAGCTGCTTGCTGACGCAGCTCGCGCTAGCTTCCGGCTTATGTTTTCCAAGTTCGGAGTGATTACAATATTACTATTGCTGGCTCTCGTGTACATCCAGCACCTCTCATGACACCAGCCAAGCTCGGTATGAGCTGTTTACGACGCTACTCCCAAACTCGCTCAATCAGGGCACATCACATTCTGAATTGACTTCGTGGGTAGTATTTTCCAACCATGTCAGCATCGAAAAACCTGGTCTTAGATACACTATCAGTCATAAGTTTGACGATTCCAGACTCTCCTGCACTTTCAATTTCTAGAAGCCTAAGGTTTATAAACTTCCTCAACGTGTCATCGCTCTTGCGCACGGCAAAACACACAGGAAACATAAGCTCTCCTGGCGCAAGCAGGTTGATAATCTTCTTTTCTCTAAATAGCTCACTTGCCTCGGCTTGCGCACGTTCACAAAACAGAAAATGACTATAAACGCCCGACTGTGGCTTAACCAACTCTTCCAATGCATGAGCGATTTCAAAGCTTTCCTCAACCAAGTCTACTCGAACACAATTATCAAAATGGCGCTTCGCAATCTTAGAATTCAACTCCCCTGGACTAGCGCGAATAACGTATTGCCCATTGGCGTGGCCGAGTATTTCTTTTCTTTTTTTAAGCAATTGCTCCCTCAAATCTCTAAATCTTAAGCATTTCCGGCCTTCATGTTCCAGAACATGATCGCAGTCCAGCACCTTCATCAGATCATCGACTTCGGCGCTGACGGCACAATACATTCCTATATCAGCATAGAAAATTGGCAGGGAAAAATCGACCAATTCACGTCTCTCTCTCGTATCGTACAATGGAGTTGCAATTACATCTATTTCTCCACTTACGAGAGCGTTCATGATGCTAGTCCAGTTATATGTGCTACGGCTATGGTCTAAATTATCAAATATCTCACGCAGAAAATCCGGGCCGATCCCCTTTGCCTTCAAATCCACGCCATCCTTCACCGCGGTAGGAAAAAAGTGGACAAATCCGTATACGATCTTGCTTTCCTTACTCGTAATATCCTCGAATCTGTCAAATTTCTCTTGCGCTAAGCCGGGAGTAGACTTCTCTCTTTCTTCAAATTCCTTGATAATCTTATCTTGGTCATCGATAGTTCGGTTGAGTTGATCGAGCGTGTCCCTCGTCGCACTTTCTATGTAGTTCTTCGATCTATATGTAAGATACACATACCAAAAGCACATGAGAGAAATTGCCACCAATACCGACGTGAAAATCCATAGATACGTATTGGACTCAATTATCGGAGCGAAGGGAAGATAAAGAAACCCCAAGAGTACGACCGCACTTCCTGCAGCGGATATTATCGAGCGAGAGAGGTAACTTTCCTTTAGGTCGGGGAGAGTTACTCTCAATCTAGCCAAGCGTTCCGAAGGAGCGGATACGTCTCTACCCTCGCTGTCTCCTGGCCCTCTTCTCGACACACGCATTCCCCTACTCATGAACGCTTCATATCAACGCAGACATAAGCTCAATGAACTGACGTTCGGCAACCTCATCAAGCACTCATATCATCGGTGACGCCGCGTGCAATGGCGTCGGCACTCGACGATCCAATGGTGGTTGCGTGTCGGACACGCATCCTCTATGGTGACGGCGATAGATGTTGACCCCACGATGCTCGCTCGCACCACTCTGATGCAACCCCCAATGGGGATACGCAGTGGCCTTGCCCTGGCCCTGCACGATGCGCGGGAAGTCCTATCAGCGCAGGGGAAGCCTGCGGGCTTCAAAGCCATGGGGGCGCTTATCGGCACTGCGCCTCGGCGGCTCTCAGAGATATGTTCGGACGAGTTTCGCCTCAACTTCGGCCCAAGCGATTCTCCAAAATCGGAGCATGCGGTCGCAAAGACAATCATTGGCTTCGCTTCATCAATCTACAAAGTGGTGGAGTGGCTTGCGCAGACCCTGCCTCCCGACGACGCCACGATAACAATGGAGAGTCTTCTGCATGCTCCCGAAGGGCAGCGTGCGCAGATTAACTTAGTCGCCCTGAATGCACTCCTGCGCGAATTCTGGCCGTCCGATTGCTTCGACTATCACTTCGAGGCTCAGCAGTGTCAGCACTGGGTAAGTCAAGGCATATCCCTCGCTCAGGGCGAGCTCGCCCGAACTGCAAGCCTCTCGATCATCGTTTCGGTGGTTGAATGGGGACCCTTCTCGACTCCAGTTTTCGGTCATGCGCCCGGTTCTGCACGTCGCCGTCGTTCGATTCCAAATCAGGTGAGTCTCACTCCTCCCAAACTCCCAATCATCGATAGCCCCATTGGAAATTATGGTTCCAGCCTGCTCGCGGCGATAGATCCTGTCCAGTTCCGGCCCGACGTCGATGGCTTGTTTGTCAAACGGTCGTTACGCGACGCCCTGTCCGGCCTGCCGTCGAGCAAGACAGGAATGTGGCAAGTTGCTCTTGGCGTCTATGACAGCCTTTATCGTCAATATGAGGGCTATCAATTTGTCACCATGCCAATCGCTACCCCCATCATGGCGCTTCAGATCGGCGATGCCATCGGATCAACAATTGGAGGACCCTCGGAATTCGAGAGGTTGAGTTTCGTCGATCTGTTTTCAGAATCTGACGATACAATCGGCGATTTCGAAATATTTGTCATTCCCAGAGAGGCTGGTCACCTAGCGATCGGAAAAATTTCCGATCCTCAGAAAATACGAACACTCTCAGGCGAAGGTTCTAAGCCGCTCGACATCGTGACTGAAATTTTCAGCAGACGTGACAGAACTCTTAGAACATATTTTGTATCTGACAGCATTCTTTGCTATAGTATATATAAATCTATTAAATCTTCTCAACCCGAATCCAGTGTCCGTTGCCTCTATCAGGATAGGCCGTCTGATTTTGCGTTCCGCATCGGCTTTATGGTGAGGGAGCAGGATATAAAATTGTTGAGAATGCTTCATCTTGCACAGAAAGAAATCTTCCGCTCGCCAGCGAAGGCCAAGAATCTTATCGCGCACCTTTCTGCGGCAACCTCTGCTTGGGCATCTGATCTTACGTGGCCATTCCCATTTTTCGTGATCGACTCTGATTGCATGGACGAGATGTCGCGGGACGCCCGGTCTAGGTGCGAACTCGTAGATTTCGTGGAGCGCCAGACAAACAATTTTTTTGAACTCGAGATTTAGAAGGAAGGTTAACGATGACCACTCTCAAGACCATTGGAATATCGGCGGGCATAGCTCTCGCAACCACACTCTTGACCGTAAACGTCATGGGAAGCCGTCAAAACTCAGCTGGCGCATCGGCACCATATGACAAAGTCGTCGCCACCAAGACCATCCGATGCGGGTATGTTCCATATCCTCCTGGGCTCATCAAGGACCCAAACACTGGCGCTATTAAAGGCATCTTCGCGGAAGCCCTGGAATCGTCGGCCAAGGACCTTGGATACAAGATCGACTGGTCGGAGGAAGTCGGTTGGGGGACAATGATTGAAGGCCTTACGGCTGGTCGATACGATGCCGTCTGTTCCCCTGTGTGGGCGAACTCGACTCGCTCCCAGTTCGCTGAGTTCACAAACCCGATATTCTACAGCGGAATCGGCGTGTACGTCCGTGCAGACGACCATCGCTTCGACACCAACTTGTCTGGCATCAACGCGGCCGGCGTAACCCTCGCAACGATCGATGGCGAAATGACATCCATCATCGCCGACCAAGATTACCCCAGCGCAAAGCGCGTGGCTCTACCTCAGAATTCGGATGTCTCGCAGGTTCTCCTGAACGTCGTCAATCGAAAGGCGGATGTAACCTTCGTCGAGCCTTACATCGCAGAGGAGTTCATGAAGGCAAACCCCGGGGCCCTGCGAAACCTTGTCCCTGCACGGCCAGTCCGGGTCTTCGCCAATGGAGCGATGGTCGCGAAGGGGAATTATCGACTGAAAGGTCTAATGGATGCGATGATCTCAGAAGCCGTCAACAGCGGCCGAGCCGACCGTGCAATCGTCAAGTATGACATCGGCAAGGGAACATTCTACCCAGTTGCACTCCCCTACCGTCAACCTGGTTCGAGCACATCCGATTGATCGACCTGCTCGCCAGATATGCCCCTGCATTCGTGCAGGGGCTCGGGGTCACGCTTGCGCTAGCCAGCATCGTCTGGCTCGTCGGGATCGTGTTTGGCATACTCCTTGGGGCTTGGGCACATTCAGACAAATCAGTGGCCAAAGGCCTGAATGCCACCTCCTTTGTGGCAAGCGCACTGCCCATCCTCGTAGTGCTTATGTGGCTACATTTTCCGGCTCAAGCCCTGCTCGGTTTGGTCATTGATCCCTTCATCACCACAGCTTTGGCGCTCTCACTAGTCAACTTAGTCCTGGTTGGGGACACAGTATGTCGCACACTCGATAGCCTGCCGGAAGAATGGGCCCTAGCCGGTCGGACATCTGGCCTTAATGACCGGCAAATCTTCCGCAAGATCACTCTTCCCCTTGCCACTAGGCAACTCCTCGGCCCCGTTATGATGATTCAGCTTACGATGCTACATTCAACTCTTTTCGCGAGCCTAATATCTGTCGACGAATTGTTCAGAACGATCCAGCGAATCAATGCACTCGAGTATAAACCCATCGAGTTGTACACGTTGCTAGCGATCTTCTTTTTTGCCATCTGCGCGCCCCTTCAATGGGTCGCCGTCCAGGCCCGCCGGAGATTTTCACAGGATACTTCATTGCGATGAGCGCTCTCTCCGCAAAGTTGAGCGTCTCGAAGGGCGATGTACGCATCCTGACCGACGCTCAACTCGTCTGTGAAGCTGGCGAATGCGTAGCCATTCTCGGAGAGAATGGTGTCGGAAAATCCGTGTTGCTTCGATCATTAGCGCTAATCGAGGCAGGTGCACAAGGCTCAGTCGACGTTCTGGGACGATCATTCGCTCTCAACGGCCAACCGCTCAAGCACGGTCCATGGCCCGACCTTACCTTAGTGCTCCAGGGCCTAGCGCTCTGGCCGCATCTAACGGCGAGAGACAATATCATGTTGGCCTGGTCCGATCGCGAACCCACAGAAAGGTTGCCCCCCGATTCCCTGGACAACCTCTTCTCAAAGCTTGAAATTCAAGAGCTGCTTGGCAGGACCCCAACCCAAATGTCGGGCGGGCAACGGCAACGCGTAGCACTGGCACGCGCAATTGCCCTTAAGCCTCGAGTCCTCCTACTCGATGAACCGTCTTCAGCCCTCGATGCCCGACGGTCGCTCGACCTCGCAGAGGTGTTGCAAGATCTGAAGGCGTCAGGCGTCGCGATCGTTGTTGTAACACACAACCTAGGTTTTGCAGCCAAGGTCGCAGACAAATTTGTATTCATCGATCGCGGTCATACGGTTGAATCCGGGCTGTGGCAGAAGCTGGCGAAAGCCGAGGACGTTGCACTCTTGCGATACCTGCAACTCAACGCGGTGCAATTATGACCGACTTTTTTGCCAAGGTCGATCCTTACCTATACGACTTGTCGCTGCCCTACGTTGTCCCTGGCGTTCGTCAGGCCCAAGCGCTGCGCTCGTCATTCTTTCGTGATTGCTTTGACACAACCATGCCACTTTTCGGACTCGATGTAGGCGTTGGCACCGGCTCCGATCTCAATAATCTAATGGCCGAATATGACGATTTCTCCGTATTCGGAATCGATCAGAGTTCAAATCTGACCAAGGTTCTGCTTGATCTCGACACCAATCACTTCACACCTAAACGACAGGTTCGTTATATCGAAGGCGATTTCACGCAATGGAACGCCTTTGAAGAAGTGCAATCCCAATGCCCCCTGGGACTTGATTTCGTATCATCAAGTTTTGCGATTCACAACGTTCCAACGGACTTACAAGAGAAATGCTTCGAATACATCGCGAAAACCTTGAAGCCGGGAGCACCATTTTTCTATCTCGATCTTGTCGGTTATGATTGCGCGACGTTGCAGTCGCGTGCGGATATCGCAGACTTGCTTTTCATCGAGGAGCAAATGCGTGAAACCCCAAAAGACGTAAGCGACAGCGAATGGCAAAAATTGGCAGAGCGTTGGAGCCAACACTACCGGACTGAGAACTTTATAACACCGCTCACGTCTGTCCGCGGCCCATCAATCGCGAGAATGTTTTCAACCGCAGGCCTCTCTCACCCCGAGGTCCTCTATCGGCATTATAATACCACGCTTCTCTACGCCACTAGGCTGGAACTCCAATGACTACCCCCGAGACCCAGATCCGTGATTACACCCTACCCGATGGGGTGATGCCGTTGGCTCCACGGCAACCCTTTAAGCATTATGGATTGCCGGCAATCTCCGGGTTCCTGGAATTCTTGCGGGAGAACCCCGAATCTCGTGGCCCAATGGTCAACGCGGCTGAGGCGCTTGCACTCTTCCAAAAACCTCTAAGCGTTGCCCACTGGCTCAACATCGAAGTTCACGTAGATGCGTTGAACGTGCCAGATACAGCACAAGACAGCCTTCTCCAGCTCGGTTTCCAACTCGATGGGTTTGTGCGATTCGAACCCGCCGAATTCACGCATCACTATACCTTGAAATTCAAGCTTGACGAACAGAGAACTGATCGAGTTCGTGAGCTCATCGCTTTCGCTCGAGCCGCATTCGATGGTGCTCAGGAAATTTTCTCAACCCACAGCGACCTTGAAGGCTATGTCGAATCCGAGGTCTATACACATGAATGGCGATCGCTCGGTTCGAGTTCATGCTCGCGCGAAATCGAAAGTCCAGAGTTTCCTTTAGCTCCCGGATCGCTCCGCTCCAGAGCGGCTGATGAGAACGCGGGTGATCGCAGCGCAACGCTGTCCGCTGACGACCGAAAGAAGGCCGACATTCACATCAAAGTCGATAGAAGTCCGCTGGCAGACTCACTGATCGCTTCGGCGATCCATGCTGGTTTCTACCTCGTCGAAACATGGTCAGCCAACAGGGTCCTGACTGCCCAGCTCTTCGATGCCAACTCCGCAGTTTCAACCTTCCGTGCCCTTAAGGCTCATCTCGACAGTATCCCGGTTGAGTCTGAGATGACACTAGAGTTCTGCAATGGCATGTGGCGAGCTCCAATGTCTGACGGTCGATTGTCGAGGATACCACCTATTTGTTATCTCTGACCGCACAAGATCAAGGAAAGAGGCAATGAGCGAGAACTAGGAGCATCAAAGATGGACAAGCAGGCATGGTTAGAGTCGGCGCGGCGAGGCAATAAGGTCGTCTTGCGTCACGATGCGGCCATGATGAGCACCCAGCCACACGTTGACGACGTTAGAGAGCTTGTAACTGACGTCGATATTCCCTGGTTACTTGAAAACCTGCTAGTATACGCGGATGAGGATCGCACCGGATTCTTCTCGGGACTGTTGGCGAAATTCTCGACACGACCCGAAGTGGCCCAGGCATTGCAGTCCGCGTGGCCCGACGCCAACGATGCGCAAAAGTCTAAGATTCTGTGGCGCATTGCAGACCTTCCGAGCCTTAGCGATGAGTGGCATCAAAGAATATTCGATTTCATTCTCACAGAATGGGATGTTTTCCAGGCCATCAGTATGAAATTCTACGGTAGCACGTCTGCCTCGAGAATGGCCCTCATCGCAGAGAGATATCTTGGCTCCCGGTTTACGCACACCAAGCGATGGATCTATCTTTGTAACTCATGGTCCTTAAGAGACGATTTTCCAAATATTGTTGCCCATTTTCGAGATATTAGCCTCACCTCAGATCACGCCTTTGAGAAAGCGGTTTGCTTACAGCTGGACACCTCGAAGAACCGTCTGATTTTGGCCTGATGGCGACGAGACGGAGCGCGAGCGGATGGTGAGTTCCTGTTTGGGGGCCTGATCTGCTGGTTTTTTTGACGGAACTGGCAGCAGACGCCGGTTTTCCAGTCACACAGGCGCAGTACGTCCCTCGAGCCAGGCGAGGCGCTGGAAGTTATAAGCGAGGTTCGCCATCCCGATCTTGATGCGGGCCCGCGCGATGCCGATGGTGCGCACGATGAGTCCCATGCGGTGCTTCTGCCCGGCGAACACATGCTCAACCGCGGAGCGCACGGCGGAGCGCTTCGCATTGGCCCTGGCGATGCGCTCGGGCATGGGCCGGCGCGGTGGCTTCTTCTGGTGGATGTGGCTGGTGAACATGCCCTTGGCGAGGAACGCCTCGTTCTTCTTCGACCGGTAGGCCGTATCGGCCCAGACGCCCGAGCCGGTGTTGCCCTTGCTGACCACATCGGGCAGTCGCGCGCCATCGTGAGCATTGGCGGCGCTTGCGTCCCATGTGCGGATGAGGCCATGGGCCCGGTCGATGCCGATGTGGTTCTTGTAGCCGAACATCGGGATGGCAAGATCGACCGGCTTGAACGCCTTGGGATCAGCGCCCTCCTTCACCTTGGCCTTGGTGTACTTGACGCTCCAGCGCGCATCGCGGTCCTTCTGGCGGAGCCTGGCGGGTTTTGCCTGCCAGGCCTCGGGAACACGACCCTCCTTGATCGCCGCCTTCTCCACTTCGGTATTCCGCTGCTTCGGCGCGGGCACGACCGTAGCATCGATGATCTGCCCGCCCATGGCGAGATAGCCCCGGTCGGTGAGCGCCGCATCGAACCGAGCGAACAGCCGGTCGATCGCCTTCGCCTGAACCAGACGTTCCCGGAACAGCCACACCGTCGTCGCGTCAGGCACCGTGCCCTCGAGCCCGAGCCCCAGGAACCGCTGGAACGACAGACGATCCTTGATCTGGAACTCGCATGCTTCGTCCGAGAGCGAGTACAGCGCCTGCAGCACCAGGACCTTGAACATCAGCACCGGGTCAAACGGCGGCCGACCGCCCTTGCTGCGAGCACTGCGTCGAAGTGCCGCTACCAACGGGTCGCGGAAAACCTCGAAATCAACGACAGCCGCCAGCCGCTCCAGCGGATCGCCTGCTGCGCTCAAAGCCTCATATCGGTCCGAAAGATCGAAGAAACCGGGCTGTCCCGCCATTACTGCCTCCGCTGCCGTGCAAAGGCAGTGAATCAGCTCAGGCCGCTACGCACCAGTGGTTTTTCGAGGTGTCCAGCTCATCGACATCCACCAATTTGGTTGATTTCATTTGACCATGAAATTGAACGGATGTTCTGGCCTACGTAGGCTACGATGTGCGGTCACGTATCAGGCGAACTGGGACATGACCAATGCGGAGAGTTGCTCGGCCACCTCCGCCTCACCGGCGCGCAGGTCAATCGTCACGAGGGCGAGCCGTTCTTCGCCGCCGGCGACGGCGTAGCCGCGCATGAACGGTCCCTCACCCAATCCAGTTAGATGCGGATAGAGCAGCATAAGCTCGCGGCATTCGTAGAGACGGCCATAGGCCATCATCTGGTAGACATCGCCCTGGCTTACGCCGTGCTTCCTGTCCTCAGGGTCATGGCCGATGCGTTTCCACTTGGTGTCGATCACCAGCACGGTCTCGCTGCCGCGCTTGATTTGCAGGTCGGGCTTGGTCTGGAAGAGCTTGCCGCCGCCCTCACCCTCCTCGATCAGGCAGAACAACCGCCCGCCCTGGGCGTCGACGGTGAGGCCGCTGCCGCGCAGTGCCTTGACGAGCAGGGCTGCCACATAGGCTTCGAACAGCTCGTTCATCGGAAACAGCAGGCTGATCCCCTGCCCCGCCTGCGCATCATGGTGAGTAGCTTGCCAGTCACGCTTCAAAAACAGCCGCGCGAGCCCGTAGAGCGTCTCCCATCGCCGATTGGTGCGATCGATGCGCACAGACCCCCAAGGCAGCGACCGGGGCTCTACGTGGATTATATCGGCAAGCAGGAAGCGCAGCTCGTCGAGGCGGCGCTGCGTCTCCACCGCGCGCGCATGGCGGCGCAGCACGGTAACGCAGGTCTTCATCACCTGCATCAGCGCGATGTCAGGCGACAGCGCATCGAAACGGCAGGCGAGCCTGTCTGGCCGGACAGCGTGTTGCGTGAACTGCCGGACCACGTCGAGCCGCCCGCGCAGCGCCGGCAGATCGGTCTCCTGCGCCAGATAGGCGCGCGGCAGACCGCGCCGGGCCTCGGCCAGCAGGCGGTCTGCGAACAGGCGGATCAGGATGTCGAGCAGGCTCTCGTTCTGCCGCGCCATCGTGGCGGCAGCCCCCTCCCCCAGCCCGAGCCCCAGCGCGACGTCGAGCATGTGCACCAGGCGGCGGCGGATCGTGGCGTCATCCTCGGCGTCGTGCGGATCGAGCTTGGGCAGGATCTCGAGACTGCACCCCGGCGCGGCGATCACCCCGACCAGCTGCCGCGCGGTGAGGTGGGTGTAGTGATCGGCAAGAATGCCGGTCCCTTCCTCGCCGCCGAGCCGGTGCGCGCGGGCCGCCGCGATCAGGGCATTGGCCTGGGGCCGCGTGAAGGCCCCTGTCCGCGCCGCCTCGCCATCGCGGCAGACCGGCACCCGGCCCCATTCGTGGACGGCGAGATGGGTCACGGAGTGAAACGCTCGATCAGGCGCTCGGCGTGGTCCCGCGCCTCACCATTGAAGCTGGCGAGCCATTCGCGCCACGAACCGGCGGCGAACCGCATCGCGCTGCCGGCAACGGCATTGGCGAAGGTGGATATTTCACCGCGATGCCGTGCGAACACATCGGCGGGAATGCTCCGCCCCGCCGTGGGTTCGGCGAAGAGGTAGAGCAGCACCGGCACCTTGTCCCGCCGCCGCCCCTCGGTCACCAGCCCGAAGGCGTGCTTGACCAGCTGGGCCGCATCGAGGTGGACGAACAGCCGCGGTTCGCGCCGCAGCCGGTCGCGCATCTTGCACCACGGTGCCATTCCCTCGCCCCAGACATCGCGATCGTAGGCCGCCGAGAGCTTGGCCTGCTTGGCGTCGCGAAATGGCTCGAACCGCTTGGACTCGACGCCGACCAGATGGCGTTCGGTCTCGATCGCCGCGTCGAGCCATGGGTGGCGACCGCCGCGCCAGGGAAAGCGCATCTGCCGCTCGATATCGACCTGCCGCGCGGGCCAATCGAGGTCAGCCAGCGCCGGGATCGGCGGCAGTGCCTCCGGGGCATCGAGAAAGACACCAAACCCGTTGACCGCCAGCGCCGAACTGCTTTCGGGGCTCGCGAACTTGCCCGAGGCGAGTTCCTGCCCTGCCGCGCGCTCGAGGATTATACGGACACGCTCAACCGGAACACTAGGCAGGAGATGGTCTTCGAGAGCGAAGGGTACCGCCATCAAGCCGCCGATGCCTCCGCGTCCACCGGCGCTGCCTTGCCCAATAGCCGGTCGTAGGCATCTGCGCCGAATTCGCGACGGACGAACCAGCTCTGGCGGTCCTCCCCCTCGCCCAAAGGACACTTGAGGTTCGTTGAGCCGATAAACCCCGCCCCCAGCACGGCGTGGATGCGGCTCCAGTCCTCGAAGAAGTATTCCTGGAGCAGCGGGATCACCTTGTCGCGCATCGCCGCGTCGATCGCGGGGCGGTCGGCGCAGTCAATGAAGAAGGCGTGGCCGATCCGATGCTCGCGGTCGATCAGGTATTCGATCCGCTCGTTGATCCTGGTGAGCACCAACTTGAGGTCGATCCCGTCGACCGTGCCGAGCAGCTCGGGCTCGGGCGCGATCTCGCGGAAGGTGAAACGCCGCCGCAGCGCGGTGTCGAGCAGCGCGATCGAGCGGTCGGCGGTGTTCATGGTGCCGACAATGTGGAGGTTGGCGGGAACGCCGAAGCTCTTGCGCGAATATGGCAGCTGCAGGCGGATAGTCTCGCCCATCCCGATCCGCTTGTCGCGCTCGATCAGGGTGATCAGCTCGCCGAACACTTTGGAGACGTTGGCGCGGTTGATCTCGTCGATGATCAGGACATGATGGTCGGCGCTGCCTTCCGCGGTTTCCGCCATACGGCGAAAGATGCCCGCCTCGGGTTCGAGCGTGAAGCCGCTGCCACCTGCGATCGGCTTGGGACGCAGCCCCTCGACGAAATCCTCGTAGGCGTAGTTCTGGTGGAAGGTGACGAAGGCGATCTGGCCCGCAGCGCGCAACAGGTCATACTCGGCGCGCAGCGCCCCGCGCTGATCCGGATCGGTGAGCAGCGGATCTCTCGGATCGAGCTCGAGGCACAGCCGCACCGCCTCACCCATTGTGCGCCAGGTCTTGCCGGTGCCGGGCGGGCCGTAAAGGATCAGGTTCTGCGGATCGTAGCTGCGCTGGTCCGCAACCGGTTCGTCGTCCTCATCGGCAAGCAGCACCGCATCCTGCCAGCGCTTAAGGTTGGCACGGAACCAGGCGTGATCCTGCTCCTCTCCGCCAAAGGCAAATGCAATCAGGCGCCGCGCCATCTCCTTGACCGGGTACACCTCCCAAATCGTCGGCTGATAGGTGTAGTGATACCATTCGCGAGCCTCGAACGGCGCATCCCAGTCCACCTCGACCCGCTCACCATCGCCCGGATTAGCGGTGATCGTTCCCGTGGCCTTGATCGCCATGACCGAAACATCGCGGCCCAGGTTGTCGAACGGCAAGCCGTGCTTGCGGATATAGGTCGACTTAATCGCGATCCGCTGCCCCGGCTGCATAGTCAGCACTTGGGCGCGGTGCCGGTCGCTGGGATTGTCGATGACCCAGATGCCTTCCTTGAGGAAGCTGTCGAACTGATCGTCGGTCCGGCCAAAGGCAGCGCCGACGAACCAGTAGGGGCCGTCTGTGCTTTCCGGTGTTTGGATCAGAATCTCCTGTTCGCTTCGGCCGACAATCTTGAACCCAAGCCGCTCTAGAATTCCATTGGCCTCCTGTTCGCCACGGCCACCATAGAAGCCTGTTTTCGGCAACGGCGCTCCCCCCGGCATGAAGCCGTGCGCCACTCCTACGGTTGCCTTCGCAGGATAGCGGGACGTCGAATCCGGCCTGAGCACCCAATACTTGCTGGGTGTACCGTAGTCGTAGCTTTCCAGGAATGCGGGAAGACCAAGGGCATCGCACTCATCCATCGCTTGGATAATGGCTTCGCGCGTCAGAGCCTTTGCAGGCCTTTCCCGTTGCGCGCGCGCTGTTCGATCATCCGGTAACTCTGCATCCTTGCAGAACCGCGCGTAGTAACTGAAGGTCGCCCGGTAACTTGCAAGATTGTCGTACAGGCTGCCGGCGATCTCGAACGGTGCGGGATTGGGCCGATTGTTCCGCGCGTCTTCTTTCGAATAGGCCAAAGCAACCCGCAAGCTTGAGAATTCATCCTTCTCGAACTGCGCGTCCAGCGATCCATAGGCGCCGGCGAGCCTGCGGGCCTGGGCCAACTGGGTGTTCACTGTATTTTTCGCGTAGTTCTGCCGCTCCAGCCACGCCCTGAATTCCGCCTCACGCATAACCAATTCGATCCTTTCGCCGCCGTCCGTGCCCGGCGCTCTCGACAATTCCGGTCGTCATTCCACCACCGGGTAATGGGGCATCGGCCAGTCGTGGCTGGGGTTGTCCATCATCAGGTCGATGAAGATCGGCAGCAGACAGCCGAGCAGCGCCGTGCCGTCGCGGACCTGGGCGCGGTTTACTTCGCTGTTCCAGGTCGCCCCGCCGTGGACCAGCTGGTTGCGCAGCACATAAAGCCGGTCGAACAGAATCGAGAGGATCTTCGCGGTGTCGTGCTGGCGCAGTGCGTGGCCTATGGCGGTGCGAGCGCGGTCGAGCCGGTCGGACCAGTCGGCATTGCCCGGCACGCCGTTGTGGTGCTGCCAGAAAGGGTGGAAAACATAGCGGTTATCGAGCAGCACACGGATTTCCTGCGTGAAACGCTGCCAAACCATGTCGTAGATGCGGTGCTGGCCGTCGAACCCCACCAGCGTCGCGAAGAAGGCCTGGAAGGCCCCGCGCTCGCCCTCCGCCCCGCCGTTCGCGGCAGAATCGAGATCGCCTGCATAGGCGGCGTTGAAGCCGATCCAAAGCAACACGAAGCGCACGTCTTGGTCGGCCTCCTCCGCCTCGGCCCGCCGCAGCCACGACAGCGCGCGGTGGACCCTGAGGGTCAGCGCAGTCGGGAAGCCGTCGCGCACGATACGCTGCTTGTCCTTGAGCGCATCGGGGTGGAGCGGGTGACTGGTGGGATAGCGGTGCGGCATTCGAAGATTCCGACTATAGTATGCCTCGTTCTACAAGGGCTTGTTTTCCAATCAACTCGGCGATGATCGCGATTTCGCTACGTCCCAACCTGAACCCTTCGTCGGCGGGAAATGTATTCGGAACCAATTCCGCCATGCCTGCTTTTAGAATGTCGCGCGCAACCCAGTTTTCGATGACGGCACGCACGCCTTGGTAACTGAACGACCGTGGCAGCACCGCATCAGGCACGAGCACTGTTCCCGTGGCAACTGCCGACGCGACCAGCGCAAAGGCACAGCGCGGCGTCGGCCGTCTGGGATTGGGGTGCGGTGTTGTCGGGAGGATGCGAGCGATCTGCCCAATCGGCTTGATCGGGACGCTGGCGACCGGGCCAATGCCCTGCAGAAATCGGTTGAGGACGGCTCGGTCAGGATTGTCCGCTGGTTCGCCGGACAGGGTATTGGCATGTCTTTCAAGACTGAAAGGCGCAGCGCCCGACACATTACCCAAGCCGCTGGCGAGGTTGGTCAAGGTCCCTCCCTCGTGGAGACGCTTGTGCTCACGGATCAGTCTGGCCTCAAGTTCGAGGCAACCGACTTCCTCGTCAGACCCAAAGGTCTCCCTGATTTCGTATCGGATATACCCGCCTTCCCGAATTATCTTGCGAATGACGTTGCATTTGAAGGGATTGCTCTCTCCGATTGGATGATGGCGGCGCGCTTCCGCTTCATGGTCTAGAACCCGTCGGTTTGTTCCCTTGCCGACATAGAATGGCGTGCCATCCGGTCGCGAAAGGACGTAGACGTAATACCGATCCTGGATTGAACGCAGGAAGGCCTCAGTTTCGACGCGACTGCCGTTGAAGATCATCACCCCTGCCCCGCCAAGGCCCGCGCCACGGCGACCATCGCCCAGGTGTCGCGGGCGCAATAGGCCTTGAGGGCCTCTTCTAGCGCCCACCGGCGGGTCGGATCGCAGCCCGGTTCGATTGCTTCGAGGAAGGCAGCCTGGGCGTCGCCGCCATCCTTGACCTCAAGGGCAGCATAATCGAGCTCGGCCAGCGTCGGCAGGACCGCCTTGATCGACCAGCTGCCGCGCTGGTCGCGGTGGTACCAGCAATCGCGTGCGATGGGCAGCAGGTCGACCGTGCGTGTTTCCATCGCCAAAAGCGCGGCGGCGTAATCGGGGCAGTCGGTGGCCAGTTCGCGCAGCACGCGCTTCTCGAACGCGGCGTTGTAGGCGACGATCGTCGCTTCGGGCGGGATCGCGGCGACCAGCGCTGCGGCACAGGGTCCGCGCGGATCGCTGCCATCGGCGCAAAGAAACTCGTGGTGGGTGATCGCGCCACCTGCCTCCTCCAGGTGAACTGAGAACTGGAACGGCACCTGCTGGTAAGGCCGGGTGCCGATCCAAAGCGGGACCGCCGGGTTGATCGTCTCGAAATCGAGCCAGGCGCGTGTCGAGCCCCACGGCTTCATCGCGGCGCGCGCGGCCTTCGCATCGTGGAACGGTACACCCGAACGGGTGGCGGCGACGATCTTTGCTTGCTTGGCGGGCAAGTCCGCTTCGTCCAGATCGAGCAGGTCGGCGATCCCCTGCCCTGCCCACTTTTTGCCGCCGCCGTTGGGCAGCAGCGTGACCGGCCATTCGGGCCCCTCGCCCTCCCCCGCAGCGCAATGCGTGGCAAATTCGCAGGCGAAAGGCTTCTCGCAGTGCGCGCCCATCGCGCAGACCGGCTCGCCCCCGGCGAGCACCCGCCGCGCCTCGGCGACGGTCTGCGGGCGGCCCTGCGCCACCCCTTCGGCTTCTGCGAGCAATTCGGCGTCGGTCAGCAGGCCCGCATAGTCCCCTGCCCGCTTGAGCACGAAGCTGTTGTCGACATGACGGATTGCCGCCGATGCCACCGCGATCCCGCTTTCGCGCAGCACCCAGAGCTGGGTGGCGAGATCGCCGAGGTGGTAGTCCTTCGGCCCGGTGCTGCTCTTGACTTCGGCCATGCGCCAGGTGGCGCCCTTCTCGCGATGGAGGACGTCGACCCGCACCAGCACGCCGTCGTGCTCGAAAGTGGCCTCGAAGATCGGCCCGGGGTGGCCCTCGGCGATCAGTCGCGCGGTTTCGGCCAGGGCGGCGGCGAGATCCGGCTCGGCCTCGACCATCACGCCTTCCGGATGGAGCGCACAGGCGATCGCGCCCACCTGATTGCCAGTGGCGAAGCGGGCCTGCGCTCCGTCGTCATGCTCGGCGAGTTCGGGACGGTGGATCATCAGCCACAGCCGGCGCGGGCACTGCTCGAAAGCAGTGATGCGGGACTTGGAAAGGCCGTGGCGGCGAGGCGATTGCTGAGTCATGGCCCTATGGCTAACTATTGGAAAAGGTAACTGATAGCCCCTGCATTTTTGAAACAAGCGAATTTGTCGCAAATAGACGCAACCGACTATGAGCCTATCAGACAACCAACAGGGTATCCCCCTACCCGCTCGATCGCTCGCGACAGATTCGGCCGATCGCGGCTTCCACTGTTCGGCTTGTCCTCGATGATCAATGATCTGCCATGCGCCAGGAGCGCATCGCGCTGCGCAACGGTATCCTGGTCATCGATCGATACCCGAGAATAGCCGATCGGTGCCATCCGTCATATTTCGTTGCATAGAGTCAGCGGTTCGGTTGACAGCCGGTGTCTGAAACTAATTCACGACCGCAATGTCGCCAACACTTGAACCACTTTGCGTTCACTGCCAGGCCTGTTACGGGCATAGCGCAGCGCAGTCTTGGGGTCCTTCCAGCGCAGCGTTTCCATCACCTGCAGCGCGTCGAGCTCATGCCGGAACAGGTCGAGCGTCAGCCCGACCCGCATCGAATGCGTC
>VFQS010000138.1_pt1 | contig 98605 bp, 74 predicted proteins | sample 3512361 | NCBI WGS metagenome assembly VFQS01 (sample SAMN10412375, study PRJNA504923) | tailings metagenome | isolation source: Relicate 1 Philex TSF3 active mining | place: Philippines | reverse complement strand
AGGATTGAACATTATGAAGCATTTCTTGAATATTTGGCATTCCAAAATTTCGTGCCCTTTCCAATTCTTCATCCACATCTATTCCACATTCGCTCATATACGATTGAATTTTATTAATATCGATAAAAGGCATTTGCCCACCCATAGGTCCGAATGAAAAAGCATCTGAAGAAGGACCGAAAGTGTGAACGCTAATTTTAATACCATTACCGTTACCCATTCCGCCTAAAATATCACCTAAATCCACATTTTTTTCAAAAACGAAGGATTGTCCATCAAACATCGAATTAAAAATATCGAAAGGATTAAAAGGTGTTCCTGAGAAATCTTGATTATTATCAGTACCGAACATATCATAAGTGCGGCGTTTTTGGGGGTCACTTAAGGTAGCGTATGCTTCGGCAATGAGTTTAAAGCGATTTTCTGCTTCAGGATTATTGGGATTTTTATCAGGATGATATTTAAGGGCGAGTTTTTTATAAGATTTGCGAATTTCATCTTCACTTGCTTTTCTATCTATTTCTAATAAATCATAAAAATCTTCTTTTTTACTCATTTTTTTTACAAATTAATAATATTATTAATTAATAAATATATTTTTTTATATAGATTATAACTAAACGCTTTTATTTTTATTATTTTTATTATTTTTACTTTGATTATTTAATTTGTTAAAAAGAATTTTTATCTTTTAAGTCTTTATATCGATTTCTTACAGAGCAATAATCTTCTATATTTGGATTTAATTTTTGAATATCTTTAATTTCGTGAAGATTAATATTCATATTTTCACGAGTGCTATTTTTAACGCGATTTATAGAACCAATAATTTTATTTAAATACTTATCTCTACCACGGAATGAACGACTATTTGCTGTATAAATAAAACTACGTGTATTTACATCATAATCTTTACAAATAGTGTCATGTTTATAATGACCACGAATAACATGATAATATTTAGTAATATAAGAATAATAATCTTGAGTTTCTTTATCATTTTTATAAAAAAGCTGATCAACAGATTGACTTAATTTATCGAGTATTAAATATCCAGCTTTATCTGAATCCATTTTACTTAATTCATTATCTGTATAAATGATTGCTTCATTTTCTGCAAAAAATATATTATGATTCTTTTTATTTTGCATTACAGCATCTAAAAAAACAGGATAAAGAAAAAAATCTTTTTTAGCATAAAAATCATCATTTAAGTGACTAATATCATAACTATCATTTACAAAATCATTCATAGAAAAATTATATGTATTATTTTGGGTATTATTATTATTATTTAGAATATTATTATTATTTTGTGTACCAATATATGTATTATTAATTGATTGAACTTCTTTTGCTTTTTCAATCTTTTTAATACTATCTTCTTTTGTTTTTTTAAATAATTCATTTTCTAATTGTTTTCGTTGACAACTTGTTTGATTATATAATAAATGTCTTTTTAGATTAAATCTACTATTAAACACTCTTTCACACAAAGGACATGTTCTATCTTTAATCTCATCAATTGTAATTATTTCATTATTTTTAATTTCTTCAGTTGTAATTATTTCATTATTTTTAATTTCTTCAGTTGTAATTATTTGATTATTTTTAATTTGAGTATCTATTTTATCATTATTCAAAATAATATCTTTAAAATTATTGTGTATATTATTATTTTTTTCAGTATAATGTGTAATAATATATAAATAATCATCTTTTAATAAATTTTTTATATCAAAACTAAACAAATATTTTCTATTTTTTGTTAATATTTCTGCTTCTTCATATGAATATAATGTAGAACATTTACATTTATTTTTACGTTTAAAATGCTTATACATATCACTTAATGAATCTGTTTTATAGTCAATACAATAATGACAAATATAATAATTAACCATTTTTATAAATTTATATATTATAAATGAATTCTTTTTATATTTAAATATTTTTAAATTCTATTAAATTTATATATTTTTAATTTAATATTTTTCCTATATTTGTAAAAAAATTCCTATGAATTTATTATTATATCATATATAATTATATATTTAAATATTTAATTATATAAATGATTACTGTATTATAGTAGTAAAATAAAATCATTAATAATCTTAAAAATTCCTATGAAAATTCCTATATTTCATCTTCATTCTCCTCCTCCTCATATTTTCTTAATTTTCGATTTTCATTTTTAAAAGTCTCGCAAAATAAATGGATTTTAAAAAAAAATTAAAAAGTCTTTTATTTTGCGAGACTTTTAAAAATGAAAATCGATATTTTCCAATAGAGGAGAATGAGGAGTTTGAGGATATTTTCATAGGAAAATCCTACGAAATATATATATTATGATATTATTTAATAATTATGTTTGATATCAGTAATAAAGTTAAAATGTTTATTATAAAATAATAAAAATAATATTTATTATTTAAAAATATTTTCATAGGAATTTTTTAATAAATAATTAATTTTTAATAAATAATTATTTATTAAAAATTCTTAAAATCTCTAAATTAGATTTATTTCTTATTTTCAAAATAAATCTTTAAATTTTGAAATAAGCATATATTGTGCTTTTTGTTTTTGTAGATGTAAATCGGAAAATTGTACAAAAGGCGAATGAATTAAAAGTAAATCATAAATATTTCTATTTTCATTTTGTACATAAAAATAATGATTTTTAACATCTAAATCTAATTTTAAATTTTGTAAAGCTTTATTTGTACTACTATGTTCTTTAGAATCTTTTTGATAAAAAACATATCCAACCACTCGTTGAGAACTTATTTTTCCATCAGGTTTGGGATAATAATTTATTTTATTTAATATAAATCCGAAATATTGAATAATGGCAGATTTATAACCTATATAAAAACCAAAATCTAAATATTTTTGTGCTAAACCTTTATATCGCGTTTCATAATAAGATGCTGCATCAGGATAAATATATTTAAAAGCGCTATTTGCTCCAAAAAGTATATGATTTCCGGATTCTTTAAAATTATTTTCAAGAGAAGCATCTAAATTTTTCATAATTAAAGTATTTGAAATATCTAGATATAAAAAAATGTCATCATCATTTTTTGAAACACAATCTTTACTTTTTAAATAAGTATATACTTGAACAATTTTATTATAATCACCATAATGAGGTAAATTATTTTGAAGTATAATTAATTCATAAGGTGTATCTATATGATTATATTTTTTGAAAGATGCTTCAAAATAGCTTCCGGCACCTGCTTCATATAATTTTTTTTCCATGTGTGTGATAAAATAAAGCATTTTTATTTTTTTATAAAATATATATTTTATAAAAATATATTATTTAGTTAAAACATACTTAACAAAATGGTTTCACAATACTATTTGGATTTATTTGTCCTGGTAAAAAGTATTCTTTGTTAAGAATTTTTTCAGATCCATTATTTGATAATAATTTGCTTTCATTATTTTTGCTATAAATGGTTTCTTTTTCTTTTTCATGTTTATTTTTAAATTTGTTTTTAAGAGCATTTAATTCACTTTCCATTTTACTAATTACATTTAATACATCATTATCATAATTTTCAACACCATGTGGTATTTTTTCTACATTTAATAAACTTAATATATTATTATTATTTCCAATCACCTTTTGAGAAATACCATAATAATAATTACCTGAAGCATATCGTTTCTTTGATAAACCTAATTCAGATACAATTTCGGAGAATTTAGATATAAAATGGTCTTCATTAATATATTGATGTTTATTTTCTATATCTTGATTAATAATATCAATTAACTTTGTAGATAATTCAGTTGAACGAACACGATGGTCAGTATTTGTATCAATATTATAATATTTGCGAATAATTTTACAATATTCTTCAACAGAAAGTACTACTTCACATTTTTGAATAATAACTTCTTTTTTATATCTTTTAGAAATTAATTTATAATATTCGTTAACTTCATTTCGATTTAAGAAATATTTTCCATTAAAATCATTATAAACATTTACAAATTCTACATCAATAGAATCTTCTTTTAATGCTTCAATAAAAACAAATTCATTTCCATAAAAGATATCAAAATAATCATAAATCGTTTTATTTAATATATTAGAAATATCTTGAGAAAGTTCATATTGAAATACATTACATACTTTATTTGTTTTATGATAAAATATAAAAATATTTTTCTTAAAACCATCCTTTTCTCTTTTCTCATTCTTTTCAATCACCATAGGTGACCATTTATGTATAAGTTCTTTTGTTGAAACAGAATCATATAATGGTTTATGTGATAATGGGTCTTTATTGTCATCTATATATGAATATTTATTTAATATATTTTGAGGATTATTTGAATAAGCACAATAATGAGTACCATTATTTATATAAATATCTTTATATGTTTCAGCAGATAAAATATGTTCATCATTATTTAATTCTTTAATAATATTATTTACAGAATCATCATGAGTTAATTGAATAAGTCCGTGATTACCATCATTAAATGAATATTTCATATGAATACATATTTTTTTAATATCATTATAAATATTATCATTTTTATCTTCTTCCACATTTTGAAAAGGTAACCACATTTGAGTTTGAGGACTATAATCCTTTTTATGGTCTACTTTTATATTTTTCGTATTTTGAATCTCTTCATCAGAAATGAATGTTTTGAATATATGAAGTAATAATAAATATATGTTATTTTCTCTTTTCATATAATCCATATCTATTTTTTGAACAATAGTATATAATAATTGTATAAAATCATCATTATCAAGTACATCTTTTGATAAATATTTATTATATAAATCATTTACTATAGATGACCTTTTAAATGATTGAATATAAAATTTAAATTGTTCAAAAGTAAATATTTGTAAAAAGTGTAAATTATTGATACATTGTTCTTTATCAAATTGATTGATATCAAAATCAAGTATATTTGAAAGTTCATCCTTAGGATGTAGGGAGTCACCATCATTATAAGCACTTTTATACTTATTTGCAGTACCTCTTATCGTATTATGTGTGATTGGTATAATTTTTTTTGGTACACTTAAACGAATACCAAAAACAGATTCGTATTTGTTTTGTAATTTATATATAAAATGATGATGTAAATATGAACCATATTTTTCAAAAAACGAAATATTAAAAATAGCTAATAAATCATTTTCTTGTACATCATTATTTATGGTTTCACCTTCTTTATCTCCCATCATAGAAATAATATTATCTTTCTTAGTGCGAGAATCATAAGATATATTAAATAAATCTAAAATAGAATCCATATTTTTATAATTTGAAAAAGAGTAAGATAAACAATTTTCAAGTTTGTAAGGAAACATATCTTTTAAATATTGCATTTCACTTTCATCAAATAAATATTTTTCAAGATTATGGAACCCCACAGAAGAGTTTTTAAAATCATGTTCTTTTCGCATATTTTTTACACTTGGATTTACAACACATAACATATTTTTAATATTATTTTCTTTTACATTATTTTTATTAAAATCAGCTAAAGTTTTTTTATTATAATCCCATAAAAAGTTTATAGAAGATATATTTTTTTCACCATATAATTGTAAATAAAAGTCATAAAATTGTTGAACATAATCAATATCAATCATATTAAAATAAATTTTTTCATCATTAATCATATCAAAAAGTTTTAAAAAGTGATTTAAAATATAATCTTTATTTTCACTTTTTTCAAATTGTATCAAATCTAAAATAGAATTATTCATAATAGATTCATATAAGGAAACATCATTAAATAATACATTGAATTTTTCATTGTCTACACGTTTTGAAAAATGTATATATTGATTGCGGAAATGTGCTAAAAATGCGGATATTAAAAAATCTTGATTATCAGAATGATCATTACCATTTTCAAAAGAATTTTCTTCAAATGATTTTATATGATAATTTTTATCTTTATATTTGTTTCCATAAGTATTTTTAGCTAATCTTGCTTTTTTATCTAATTCAAAATGATTATTTTCAGGTAAAGTAGAGCGATTACGATATTTTATAAAACCGCTATTCTCAAATATTTTATTTTTAAAATTTAAATATTTATCAATTTTAACGACATAAGGTGCTAATTTGACAACTTTATTATTTAATTCAATGACAAAATATGAATAAAAATATTCAGATTTATTATCATTTGGTAATATACTTTTCATATTTTGTTCATGATGATTTATTTTTTCTTCTTCTTTTTTCTCTTTTTCAAGATATACTTTATATAAATAAAGTGATAATATATCATTAATAGAAGCATTTTTAACGGATTCTTCTTCAACTAACCGCATTATAGTATCTTGTTTATGTTCTATTTGAAGAGCGCAATTTAATATTGCTTTTTTTTCTTGTACTGTAGGTAATTGTGAAAAATTCATAATATTATTATGATTATTATCGCTATTAAGAATACTTTCTGAAGAATCATTATTTTTAACTAAAAAATGTAATATTTCATCATGTGATAAAAAATGAGCTCTTTTATCTTCATCAGAATCTTTATCAGACTCTTCATCAGAATCAGAATCTTGTTCAGAATCATTATTATTTTGTAAAAGTTCCATAATATCAATATTTTCTTCCAATTCTTGAATTACTTTATTTGCTTGTAGTTCAGCTTCTTTAGTAGCTAAACTTTTAAATAAAGGATTATGATGCCCATAAGAGTGATGTATAAAGTATTGTTTTTGATTTCCAGATAAAATAGGTTGTGAAGCTTTGCGTTTATAAAAGCGACATTTATTTTCTTTGCGTTCATTCATGATTTCTTTTCGTTTATTTAATTCATTTAAATAATGAACAATTTTTACTTTATTTTCTTGAGCACCTAGTATATTATTTATCATTTTATTATAATTTTCTTCATAAATAAAATCTTCTTTATAATTTTTAAAAAAAGAAATTAAAAAAGTACGAGCATCTTCATTTAAATGTTTATGAGTCTCAATTTCTTTTAATAATTCATTTTTCATAATCTTTTTACCAGCATTTACTTCCACTTGAACGTGTTTAACATGTTTATCTTCTTGATTAATAACTTCTTTACTTTCTTGAATATCTGTTTTAACAGATATGTCAACTTTCTTAGTTGATTTTCTTGGTTTCTTCTCTTTAATTATTGGATTAGAATTAATAACTTGAGTAACTTCTTGAGTTTGAGTAACTTTTTTACACGGTGGCATTTTTTTCTGGCAAAATGATGTATTTTTACAAAATATATGTATACACGATTTTTTTGTTTTTCTATACATTTTCCTTATACATTTTCCTTTAAATTTAAACGCACTACATACATTTTTTAACGTGTTTAACGTGCTTAATATGCTACATATTTTGTTAAAAAATTATTATTTGTTAACAAAAACAGTAATAAATCATTTTATATAAAATAAATGATGTATACATGATGTATATACATTTTATGCATACATAAATATTTAAATAAAAAGTTTAAAAAAATAAAAAAAATAATTAAATTTATTTTGAATATAAAAGTAAAGAACTATAAAAATATAGTAAAAAATGGAAAAAATAACGGCTTATGATGTAGCATATATGATATATGAGAAGTATAAAAATGATTTTAAGTATAAAAACAATAAATGGTATTATTATGATGTATCACAAGAAACATGGATTGAAAATAAAGATGGAAGTATGATTCAAAGTAAAATAGGAACGTATGTATGTGAAAAGTATATGGCAAAAGTGTATGAAAATAATAAAGAGCTATTAGATGATGATAATGAAATTATTATTGCTAAAAATAAAGAGTTAATAGCTTTTATACAAAAGCTTTATACAGCAAGTTTCAAAAAAAGTATTATGGATGAATGTAAAGAATTTTATTACGATCTTCATTCATAATTTTATTATTTTTATAATTTTTTATTACTATATTTAGTAATAAAAAGATATTTTTATCTAATTTATAATATATTGTTATGAATTTCGCGTGCTAATTTATAACATATTGTTATGAATTTCGCGTGCTAATTTATAACATATTGTTATGAATTTCGCTTGCAATTGCAACAACAGGTGGTTCAAAATTCATATACATACCATATTTAAAGGCTACAGGGCGTTTGCTTAAAACGAAAAATTTGGCATCACTTACGGACATATTGATGTTGTTTACTTTTTTGTGATAATAAATTAAAAAAAGGAGAACTAAAGCGGCACTACGTTGCATACCAGCAAAGCAATGTATTAAAATAGTTTTCCCATTCATATATTCTTGAAATAAAATGGGTAATAATGATTTTGCACAAAATAAAAAAGTATTTAATTCTTCGGCTTCTAAATTATCTTCAATTGGTATTCTATAATATTTTATTTCAGGAACAGAGTCATAAAAATTTGGAATATCTTTGGTAGCATTTACAATAACATTAATTTTATTTTGAGTAATAAAATTAATATTATAGGCACTTAAACGGTCACCTAAATAAAGTCGATCTAAAATTTTAGACATATTTATAAATTATTTCTTTATATTATTTATAATTTATATTAAATAAAAATATAAAAAACGAATTTTATATTATATTTTTTTTTTCCGTCCTCTTTTTTTAATTTCTTTTTCTTCCTGAACCTGTTGAACTTGTTCAACATGTTTAACTTCTTTTTCTTCTTTATCTTCTTTATCTTCTTTTTCTTCTTTATTTACTAAATTATAATTATTTTCGGATTGTGTAAAAAGAAGATATTTTAAAATATAAACAATATACATTTCAATAAAAATGACATCTTTATTGGATACTTTCATTTTATATTCAATATTTGATAATTTTTCTGTTAAATCATCACAAATATCGAAATGATAATTAAAATATTCAATAGCACATAAATGTAAATATCTTAAAATAATGGATGAATTAATATTATTAACATAAAGTTCGAGTAATAATTCGCGTATATAATTCATATTTTCAAAAAAAGTATTTTGAGATATATTAAATATAACATTTTTAAGTTTAATGCATTTTTTGATATACATGGGAATATAAATATTTTTGTACATATATGGATTTTTAAAAGATGAAATATAGATAGCCATATTTCCATAAACATCTTTTAAATTATAAAATATTTTAGATGGTTTATAAGTAAAATTATTTAAATGACTATTTATGATCATTTGTTCAATTACATTATTTTTTTCAGAATGATCAATATCTTTATGGTTATCAATAATTTTTAAATGATTATGAATAATATATTTTTCATAAATTTTATTTAATGATAATTTAACTTCTTCATAAGAAGGTATTTTACAATATAAAACGAAAAATCGGCTAATAATTGCACTATTTAAATTATTTAAATTATTAATTTCTAAAATAAATCGTACATTATTTGATGATTTTTCAATAATTCGTAAAAAGAATTTTTGAATTTCCATTGAAGATTTATCAAAATCAGTAATATAAAGTAATTTTGGAATATTAAATCCCATATTTGGTGTACTAACAATATTTCTAATAAATTTAATATTTGGATTATCATCAATAATATCGTTATTTTTAAAATTTTTAATAGAAAATTGAATATGAAAAGGTGAATATTTATAACGAAATCCTTCAACATTATTTTTAAGATTATAAATAGAACGAGTATTTAAAAGGGTTGCAAGAAAAGCGTGTATTTGAGTTGTTTTACAAGATGATTCTGGACCATTAATAATAATATTTTGTAAATTATAAACAGAATTTAAATCATAATGATTATTATTATTATTATTATTATTATTATTATTATTATTATTATTATTATTATTATTTATAAAATTACGATTTTCAATAAGTGAATATAAATATTTTTCAATAAATTGTGATTTAAAGTCAAGTTCATGATAAAACGGTTTTTCTTCAAAAAAAGATAAATACATACTTTTTTATAAAAAAATTATATTTTATAGATTATTTATTTATAATAAAATCTTTTTAAGATCATTTTTTAACGTGTTATGGTTTTTATTTTTTTATGATATTTTCATGTAATAAATAAACAAATCAAATAGTACTATTAACACAATAGACTATAATGTTTAATTTACACTAAAAGAAAGGTGTGTTAAACCTTTCTAATGTTTCTTATTTATATATTATTCAAAATAATGAATATTATATAAATAAGAATTTCACTATTTTTGATAGTGCAACTTAAAATATTTGATAACGCTATATAAAATCGATTAACGTATCGATATTTATATGATTCTACTTTTCTAAAAAAGTGAGTCGTTACTTCAATTATATTTTAAATTATTATTTTATTTTTAATATAAAATAAATTACTTTTCATTTATTCATAAAAAATTACTTTTTTCATATATTTTTGTTACTTTTAATTTCATTTATTTAAAATAAATTACTTTTAATTTTTCACATACATATATTACTTATTTTCATTTTTCAAGCATAATATTACTTTTCATTTTTTTATATTTTACAAAAATAAAATATATAATAAAAAATATTTTTTGATAAAATTTGGAATCATATCAAAATATATTTTTTTATTTATCGGCCTTTTCACTCATTTGTGGTTATTTCGGCCTATATATTTTTAACTTTATTATCCGAAGATAATAATCTGATATATAATATACTAATTTATACACCATTCGCATCTCGCGCTTGTATAAACCTTAGAATGGATTGAATATAATAATTCAATCCATTCCCAATCAATTATTATGATAATTCAAATCATAATAATCCATTCGTCAATTTTTATTTTATACTAAAATAAAAATTGGTTATCTACGATTCAATTTTTTTTATTTTTTATGATCATATATCGTAAAGCATAATAAATAATATATATATTATTACACTATTAAAGATTATTTACGTTATTACGTTCCTTTATTTTTAATATCAATAATTGTAGAAATTTGACTTAATAATTTTTCCATATATTTATCATCATCAAATTGTGTAATATGATCTTGATTAATCAAGAATTGATCAATATTACCATTATAATGGTCTAATTCATTGACAATAATATAGCTTTTTTCAAAAATTTTAGATAAAACACTTTTAATATAATTACCATTATCTTCAATCCATAAATCATTACGTTTTACTTGATAATTTTTCCCTCCTAAAAATCGAACAATTTGTTGTTCTTTAGGAATATTTTTAATAAAAAGACGTCTAAAAAGGCGAATATCTCCAGTAATATCGCATTTTTCTAAACATTCGCGAACAAATTCAGGTTCAATACCTTCAATTTGATAAATATCAGTAACTTCAAAATGATCTATTTTTTTCTTTTTAATATTTTTATCAAGATCATCATAACTTACAGCACGTGCGCGTTGTTTTTTAATAGAATCAACTTTAGTAAGAGTAATTGTTTCAGAAATTTCTTGATCAACTTGAGGTTTTTCAATTACTTGTGGTTTAAAAAAACGATCAAATGGCGATATTTTTTTACTAATATCTTTAACTTCTTTTTCTTTTTCTTTTTTTTCTTTTTTTTTTCCTTCATCTCCAGTAACTTCTTCTTCTTCTTCATTGCGTTCAATGCGAGGTTTGCGTTCACGTTTTTGTTTATTAGGTAATTTAATTTGAGTTTTCAGTAAATCCCAAAGTTCATCTTGATAATTTTCCATTTCTTCATTTGTTTTATCGATTAATTCCATTAATTCATGAATTCTTTTAATACGTTTTTCATTTTCTAATCTTTTTAGTTCAGTTTTTGATAAATTATTTTTATCGCACTCTTTTTCTTCTTGTTCTGTAACAATATGTTCTGAAACTTCTTTTGTTTCTTCTACACTTTCCATTTTTATTTTTTATAATTATACTTATATAATTATAAATAAACTTCTTTATATTAAAAATTATAAAACTATTTTTTTTAGGTAAATGCGATTGTTTTTTTTAAAATAAAAAATATTTTTTTAAATATTTTAATTTGGTCCTAATCTAAATTTTAGATATATGGAAAAAACGAGTATATATGGTAAAAATATTTTAAAAACATGATTAAAATGTATACTATTTTCTTTCATTTTTTCATATGAATTATTTTTTTTTAATTGAACAATATTATTTGTTTCTAAATTTTTAAGTAAAATACGCAATTCATATAATTGTTCTTTTAAATTATTTTGAATCACGCATAAATGTTGATTTGCTAAATGTATTGCTTTAGGATCCATATTTTCATTAAATATAATTTTATCTTTTTCATTTTCCAATGATTTTAAGATATTTATTATATTTTGGCTTTCATCTAAAATATTTTGAAATTCTTCTTTCTTAAATTCTTGAATTGAACTATTTAAATCAAGAATTTTAGAAATTTGAATATCGTCAATATTATTTAAGTCATTATTATTATAATTATTATCAAAACTATGCATTTACCTTTTTAAAAATTGTTTTTCATTATATATTATTATTATATTAATTTTTTTATATCCAATTTTAAAATAAAAATAAAAGTAATATATTTTGTTAAAATATAATTATTTGTTAACAAAAAAATAAAAGTTAAAAAGAAAAATAGAAAAATAAAAAAGAAATAAATAAAAAGAAATAAATAAAAAGAAATAAATAAAAAGAAATAAAAAGAAAGAAATAAAAAGAAATTAAATAAAAAGAAATTAAATAAAAAGAAATTAAATAAATAAAAAAAATAAAATTCGTTCAAAAAGTAAAAATAATTTTCTCTAAAATATAGAATAAATATAGTAAATATAAAATGAGTAAAGAATCTAAAGGAAAATGCAAATATTGTCATTTAACAGGACATGTTATTGATAAATGTCCAACAATAATATGTAAGCATTGTAAAGCGATTGGTCATCCCAATTGGTTATGTAAAAATAACCCAAATGCTGAAAATGTAAAAAGCCCATTAAGCCCCAATTTAAGAAATAAAAAAAGTATATATGCTTTTGATTCAACAAATAGTTTATCAAAATCGCAAAATTTTGATTCAACAAATAGTTTATCAAAATCGCAAAATTTTGATTCAACAAATAGTTTATCAAAATCGCAAAATTTTGATTCAACAAATAGTTTATCAAAATCGCAAAATAATATGAGTGATTCTTTTATTACATCTGAAGTTACTTTAGAAAAGAATAATTCTTTTAAATCATCATTATTGGTTACAAAAGATGAAAATAATAATGATGTTAAAAATGAAATTAAAAATGTTTATGTAGGATTTAAAGAAGATTTTAAACAAAAAATGGTTGAAACACCAAAAGTTGAAAGACCTATTATAAATTTACATTATTATCAAAAAATGGTTAATTCTAAATGGGGGGATTTAATTGAAACATTTTAATTATTTGTAAGATTTAAATTATTTGCAGGATTTACATTATTTGCAGGATTTACATTTTTAGTATTACAATTATTTATATGTATTTTTGAATTTGGATAATTAGTTTGAATAGTATAATTATTTAAATTTATTATTTTTTGCTTTTCATTATATAATTTTTTAACGCATGATTCATTTTTCTCTTTTTTTTTTATATACTTAATATGATTATAAATATTCTTAGATATTAAATTATTAAATTTTGTATTATTTACAATATTTTTATTTTTATTAAAAGTACTTATATTATATACATTTTTTTCATTCATATTTTTTATATTTATATTTTTAATATTGTTAACATTTCTATTAACATTATTAATTTCTTCATTTGGTAATATATAATTTTCTGGTAAAATACTTTGAATAAAATTTTTTAGAGTTATTTCATTTTTTATATATTGTATTAAATTATTTTTAAAATTAGATTCATTTAAATCATTTAAATTAAAGAAGTTTAATAATTTTTCATTATTTGCAAATATATTTACTCTATTTTGAATATTAAAATTAGAATATTTATATAATGTTATTTTTTGAACAAATACACATAAATTCATTATTTCATTAAACAAATTATTATTATTTAACTGATTAAATATTTTATACAAAATATTTATTTTATACTTTTTATATAAAAATACACATGCTAAAATATTTAAAAATAGTTTTTCTTGATCATCAAAACGAATTTTATTACCAAAAACAATATTTAAATTATTATCATAAATAGTTATCTTTTCTTTAATATTATTTAATAATTCATCATTTATAGTTAAATCTCGATAACGATAATGAATAAATAAATTATAATAATGATCTGAATATCTTATATTATAACGATTTGTCATTAATTTATGATTAATTTGTTGGTTTATATTTTTAGATGGATCATATTTTTTTTTACGAATCATATTATTAATATTTTTAATTAATTTATTTTTTATTGAAACTTGTTTAGAAACTTTCATTGCATCTAATCTTTTTACTCCACCTTCAGAAAGTATAGGTTCTTTAAAAATATTATTTAAAAATTGAATATTTTTATAATCATTTATAAATGATATATATTCATACGAAGATATAATTTTATAATAAGTATTAGTAGAATTTTGAAATCGTAATATATAACATGATTGTGGTACACAATTTTCATTTATTTTTCCATACATATTACTTAAAAATACTTTTCTATTTAAAATTGTAATATAATTAAATTTTTCACTAAAAATATTTCCATCTATAATATCTTTAAATGTAAAACCAAATGTATCTATTTTTATATGAATAGGTTCTAAATCATTAATAATCATATTACTTGTATTTGTAATGGTTGATGTATTTTTCTTTTTTTCTAGATTTTCATTTGTTTCTAAATCTTGTTGATAAACTTGCGATATTAATGGATTGTCGATATTTTTTGTAGATATATTTATATTATTTATATTATTTTCTTTTAAATATGTAATATATGTATTTAATAATGAAGCATTTTTATTATTTTCAGAATTAAAGTTTGTTAAAATTTGTTCAATATAATATTTTTTATCATAATTTGAAATTTTACGAGTTAAATATTTAATTAATTGAGAATCCATGTAATAAAGTGTATTTTGAATATATCTTTCACTATTACTTTTTAAATGTTGATATAAATCATTTAAATTTGTAAAATTATGTTTTTCATTCATATAAAAATCAATAGTATGTGTAATATTTATTTTTCTTAAACGGAAAATACCTTGTGCAACTTCAGTTAATTTATTATTTTTTTTAATTAATACTAAACCATTCATATTTAATGGTTGTTTAAAATCAATACCAATAATATGTTTATTATCATAATATATAAATATTTCATCACTTTTATGTAAATGATTATCATATAATATTATATTATTTTCTCCATTATAAATTAATTTTTCACCATAATTATTTACATAATATATTTTTTTACTTTTTTTAAAATAATTATATATATATGAAACCATTATTTCTACTGATATATTTAATATATATCCTCCAACATCAATTAATGAATTATAATTATCAATATTTTTTTCTTTAAATAAAAAATTAAATAAATCAACCTCTTCTTTATTTAAATAGCTTAAAGAATTTTTATTACCATTACCATTACCATTACCATTACCATTACTCATAATAATAGATTCATTAGAAGCACTAGAAGCACTAGATCCATTAGAAGCACTAGAAGCACTAGATCCATTAGAAGCACTAGAAGCACTAGATCCATTAGAAGCACTAGAAGCACTAGATCCATTAGAAGCATTTGTCATATTCATATGAACCATATTGAGATGAATATGACCATTATTTTTAATAGGTAATATACGTGGTATATTTTTTTGTAATTTACCAATAATAGATGATTTAATGGCACCATTTGAATAATTATCTTGAATAATATCATTGCAAATAAGTGACATATATTGCTTAATTGAATTTAATGAGTTAATATTTAATAAATTTGAATTAGTAACAGTATAATCTGGTAAAATATTATTAAAAGCGCGAAGAGGTATTTTAAAATCGACGGTACCAGTAAACATAATTTTATTTTTTGCCATTTCCATAACATCAATAAATGAAATATTATTGTGAGATTTATCAGTATTAATAAATAATGGAAAAATAATTTTCATTAAATATTCTTTTAATAAATTATTTTTAATTTCATGATTTAATCTTTTATATTTTTCAGTATATATAGTTGTATATATTTTTTTAAGTTCTAATAAATTATTTGTTTCATAATATGAAATGATATTTTCTATATTATTCTCTTGATTTAAAAAATCATATATTTTAGGATAATAATAATTACCAAATGAAATATTAAATATTTCAAAAATATTAAATGTATGTTTATTTTTATAATTATATCGATCAATCATTAATAAAAAATCAGTAAAACGAATATTATGTTTCCATTCATTAATATATGAGTTAATTGTACCAGAAATAGTTAATTCAATATCAGTAAATTTTGATGAGTTCATAGGTTCATAATTATTTAAATAAGGGACACAAATAAAATGGTTAAAATTTAAGTGTATTGGAAGATTACTTAAATAATGAAAATCACCGAAACCATAACCATTTTTTCCATTATAATTTTTATTAAAAATAAAATCTATACTTTTATAAATAACTTTTGTCATATGATTTTTACTTTCTATGTTATTCATTAAATTTTTTTGATGAGTAGTAGTTGAATTTAAAAAATCCCAATAAATATTAAATATTTCATTAATATTATCTAATGAAGAATGATCATTATTGATCATATTTAAATTACTTTTAAGTGGATCAATCATGGTATCAATTTCATCCATAATAATAAAATTATTTTTAAAAAACGAAGTATTATTTGTATTTTTATTTTTATCAATATTTAATAAAATAAAAGTTTTAATAAAAGTATCACTAATAATTTTAATTTTATATTCATTTTTAAAATGATCAATAAAAGTATTATTTATTTTTTTAGATTCACTTATTAATTTGTTAGTATCATAAAATAATTGCAATTCAATATTATGTAAATATTTAGTATATGGAATTAAAGTTTTATAACTTTGATTCACTAATGATTCAGGTAGTATAACAGAAAATTTATTATGTGATGAAGAAGAATATATTTTATTTAACAATAAAATAGGTGTAATAACATTTGTTTTACCACGTCCCATAAGTAATTGATAAGCATTAATATTATTAGATGAATATAATGTATTGATAAATTTATTTTGGTCTTTACGAATATAATAACCATTTTCAATTTCAAAAATAATTTCTTCATATTTTTTATATATACCTTCATTATATGTAGGTAATAAACTTAAAATAACATTTTCATCAATTGATTTAAAAATTTCTCCAAATAATGCTTTATTAAAGTTATTAGATTGAATCATATATAATAATTCATTTGAAATATTTATTAAGTTATTTAAATAAATACGTAAATATAAATAATATGAATTATTTAAAACAATATTTGATAAAGAATATAATTTATAATATTTATTAAATATATTATTTGAAGTATTTAAAGTATTTAAAGTATTTAAAGTATTTAAATTATCAATATTAAAAATGTAATTAAAAACATTATTATGATATGTATTTTCGGAAGTAAAAATATTATTTAAAAAAGGTATATTTTTAACAGATTTTTTTTTATTAAAAATATTTGTAAACTCATTTATAATATTACTTTTAAATTTATTTTGTAAAAAAGTATTTTTAATATTTGTTAAATTATTAAAATAAAATAATTTATTTATAAATTCATGTAAACTATTTGTATGATTTATATTTTCGAGTAAATTTGTTTTATTTTTAGGCGATAAGATAATTTTGTCAAAATATGATTTAATAATAGTATGTATTTCAGAAATTATAGAAATATCATATATATTTTGAATGGTTGAAACATCAATATTTTTTTCATAATTATATAAAATCATACTTTTAACAATATCCATTATCATGTCATTATTATATATTTTATTATTTTTATTTAAATGATCATTGGATATTTTTGAAAATTCAAACCAATATGGAATATCAATAAGTTTATGTTTAATTAAATAATTAAATAATTCTACAAAAGAATATATTTTATTATTTTTATGAATATTTTTATAATTAAAAAAATAAATTTCTTTAAAAGTATTTAATAAAAAGTGTATATAAGTAATATTTTTAGAAAAAATGAATGTAAAAATTAAAATAAGCAATGATTCAAAATCATAATTTTTAAAAAATAAAAGTGAATTATGAAATGGTATTATATAACTAACATTATTAATATTATTTATAATTTTAAATATATCTCTTCTCATTGATATATTATTACTATTATCACTTTGATGAATATAATATGGTTTTTTATAATTGTTATATAAAACATAATCAATTTCATCTTCCATCATATATTTATTCATAAATAAAAATGTAAAATAATTTTCAAATTCATCTTTTAATAAAAATCCATTATTAACACCGCATAAAAATATATGTAAAATAGATTTTTGATCTAAATCATTTTGCAATAATAATTTATAATTTTTATTTTTATTTTTATCATATAATAAAACAGAAGTATCATCAATTAAAAATTCATAATCAATATGGTTTAAAAGTATTATTTTTATTTTAGGATCACTATTTTCAGTATAATTATATAAAATTAAATATTGTTCATTTATGGAATCTAATTTATTTGTAACATAATTTATATTATTTTTATATAATAATAAGTTATATTTTTCATATAAAACATTATTGATTATAATATAATTTGAATTTTCATCATGATTATATTTATATAATAAACAAAGAATACTATCAATCTTTTTAGGTTGAAATATTAATATTTGATTATATGAATTAAAAAAATATAAATTAGGTAAAGTACTACTACTAGCACCGCTTGTTTTAATTACTTTTGATTTATACATATAATAAATATTTAATTTATTAACAAATAAATTTTTATAATTTTGAATAAAAAAATTATCAAAATTAATTAGATCATAATCTTTTTTAAAATTTGTTTCTTTATTTACGAAAGTTTGATTTAAGAATGAATCATAAATATTATTTATTGATTGATGAATATTATCATTATTTAAAATATTAAAAAAAATATGATAATCAGATTTATAAATATCTATATTACTATTATTTTCTTCTAATATGTGTAAGTAATTATAAAAATTTTGTTGAATAAATTGTATAATATAATTATTTTTAACTTTATTTAATACTTTTTGATAAAAATTTGGGTATGTATCAATTTTTGTTTTATTATATTTAACAACATAATTAAATATTTCAATAAATGTATATCCATAATTATCACAAATAAAAGGTACTTGTTCAATAAATGAATCAAGATTAATATTTGAAAAAAAGTTTAATTCAATATGAAGTGAAGAAGATGGTTCAAATAAATTAAAATAATTAAAAATAATATTTTTTTTTGTTGAATTTGGATTTATATATGAATGAATGGAAAAATGAATATGATTTAAATTTTCAGAATGTTGAATCATAAATGAAATAAAATTAGAATAATGATATAAAATAAAATTATTATTTAAAACCATATGATTAACAATATTTGGTACATAATTAAATAAATCATTATTTTCTAAATTATATTTTATAAATTCATTTTTATATTTTTTATATTGTGAAAAGTTTAAAAGATAATCATTATTTTTTGCATAATCTTGTAATGATTTATCATTTATAAGTTTAATGAATGAATCTAAATTAATTGGATGGGTTAAATATTTTTTATAAAAAAATAATTCACGATTTAATATAATATTTATTTGAGGATCACTTTTATTTATAAAATCATTTTCTAAATTAAAAATTAATGATCCAAAATATGGATTAACATGATCTGTAATAATTGCAAAGTTTGGAAAATAAAGAGCAGCTAATAACAAAGATTTATAAATAGTATTTAATGGTATATTTAATAAATAATTACATAAAAATAGATCATGTGAAAATTTATATTTTTTATGATAATCATAACAAATTATAATTCTTTTTAAATTAATAATATTTGAAGTAGAATATAATTTTTTAAAAATAGAAGAATGAGCGTGTTGTATATTTTCAAGTGAAATATTAAAAGCACTATAAAATAATTTTTGAGAATTTGATAATATTAAAAATAAAATTAAATTTAACTCATTTGACTTAAATTCATTATCATATGATTTAAATTTAATTTTATTATAATTATAAGGATTGGTTCTAATTCTATGTAATGATGGTAATGTTAAATTAATAGTTGTAGAACTTAATGGATTTATTTTATATTTTATTTCATAATTTTTATTTAATGAAAATATATATTTAGCATAGTTGTACATTAAAATATGAACAAAAGTTTTTATTTTATTATTATTTTTTTTTATAAATTGTGTACTATTATAAATAGTAACAATTTCTTCAATGATATATAATGATACTTCATTAAATGAATCAAAATTTTTTATTAATTGATTATATTTATTATAAATAGTGCTAAGTATTTCAGTTTCATTATTTATATTTTTTGTATAATGAAAAGTTTTATTTATACTATTTTGATAAAATTGTAATAAAACATTTTGTAAACGTGATATTAATTCTTTATGAATATATTTATCACGAAAAAGTAAACCACAATTATTTATATAGATATTATAATTTTGTTTATCTAATAAATCATAAAGTTTAAATTGATGATTTTTTGATTCAAATTCAACATTTAACATTAATTCTAAATGTGTAATAATACGATCAACAATACTATTTTTCATATAAATATAAAAATGGTCAAATATATTTTGTTTATTTATTTCATTTTCAAATGTTGTTATATAATATTTTATAAAATAAAAAAGTGAAAAAAAAGAACAAGAACCTGAAAATTGTTTATAATCCACAAAAACCGGATTAAATTCTGATTTATTAACAACACTAAATATTAAATCATAAAATTCTTTATCAGGTTTATTTACTGGTATAAAATCACCATTTAAAACATTTATTCTGAAATCATTACTTATAAAATTATTTAAGAATTCAGTATATTGAGTAGACAATGATTTAGATGAAATATATTTGCGAATTTTTTTATTATTTTCTTGTAAAGTATTTTTAGTATCAATTATTTTTTCATCACTATTTATTTTAGATGCATTTATTAAATAATTTTTAAATCCATTTGTGTTTGAAATATTTTTTTTTTGAATATGTAATATTTTAATAATATTTTCTTCTGATATATTTTTTGCTTCAATAATAACATTTGTTTTAAGATTTGTATCTAAATACTTTTTTATATTATTATAATTATTTTCTCTCATATTTTCTTCATCTTTATGATGATAATCAGTACCTAAACCAGAATTAATAATTTGTAAATTATATGTATTATTATTTGTATTTTTATAGATATATAAAGATAACGCATGAGCTAAATTATATGTCCATCCGCCAAAAAGAAGAATTTCGTTATTTTCATTTAAATATGTAAAAATATTTTGAATATAATTTGCATAATATCCATTTTCATTAGATAATAATTGTTTATGATAAATTTGAAAAGCATTTTTAATTAATTTATTTAAATTATTTAGTTTTTGAATAATTATTTCATTTTGATTTGTTTTTCTTTTTTTTATTTTTTCACCTTTGTTTTCACTATTTAATGGTCTTTTATTTCCTTTACTTTTATTTGATCGAGACATTGATTCATTATTTGCCATTTGGGTACCATTTGATCGAGACATTGATTCATTATTTGCCATTTGGGTACCATTTGATCGAGACATTGATTCATTATTTGCCATTTGGGTACCATTTGATCGAGACATTGATTCATTATTTGCCATTTGGGCACCATTTGCATTTATTTCTAAACTATTACTTTTATTATAATTTTGAATGAAATTTTCTAAAATATATGAAAAAACATTAGAAACTTGTAACATATTATTACCATCTCCATCTTTTAAATAAATATCAAAAAATAAATGTTTTACAAAATTTGAATTAAAAATAGAAATATCATAATTATTTTCACTATCTTTATTTAATAATATTTTGTCTAAATCATTTTGTGAAACATAACTATTAATTGCAGTTTGTATAGATGCTTCCATTTATAATTATCTACTAATAATAAATATTATTATATACTAATAATATATATTTTTACATAAACAAATTTACTTTTTATTATTTTATTACATTTTATTTATAAAAAATTCCATATTTCATTATCTTTAGGAATAGAAATATCACATGGTGTTACTTTTAAATATTGCTTATTAAAACCTACTTTAAAACAATCATTACCAGCCATACAATCTGGTAAACCAGTAGTTAATACTTGTGCTTCAGTTGTACCTAATGTTAAACATTTAGGTGAAGGTGTTCCCATAGTATCTTGTAATAAAATGCGATTATATTTATCCATTTGAACTTTTAATGAAGCATTATCATTACAATTTGTCATATAAACTTTTTCTTTATCACCAGTTGTAGGATTAAAAGCAACGCAACTTTGATCGAAATTACTTACTAATTTATTATTTGAATCTATTTTCCATTTTTGATATGTAACAAATGGACTAAAAGTATCTAAAAATGAAAGTGACGCTTTAGGATCATTTCCTGAAGTACGAGTAATAACACGATTTGGATTACTATATACTTTATTTGTACTATCATATGAAGCTGTTTTATTTACTAAAAATCCTTGAGTAATAAAATTACCTCCACTTAAACCAGTTGGACCCATTGCTCCAGTAGGACCACGAAGGATATTTTTATTAGCATTTACATATTTACTAACACTTTCTGGTACCATATTATTAAAAATAGTTTGTACTTCACTTTTTTGAGTTTCGGATAATTTAATTGCATCAGCTTTTTGAGCTTCAACATTTTTATCATAATCTTCATAACTTTCAATAATATTATGTACATTAGATCTATATTTATGAATTTGATAACCAAGATAAATTAAACATATTAATAAAAACAAGCCTAAAAATTCTTTTATTTTACAAAATGATATATTATATTTCATATTATAATTATGATTATACTATTTATACTATTTATTTTTTTTATAACATATATTAAAATTTTTATTTTTTTTTTTAATATTTTATTTTTATTTTGTTTTTATTGAATAACAATTTTATTGAATATCATTAGGATTAAATACTACAAATGGATTTGATACATAATATATATCATTTCTTCCACGTAGTAGATCACTATGTTGATTTTCATCAAGTTTCATAAAATAGAAATCAAATTTCATATAATTTCTATTGTCATCAGATGTTTGTTCAACATTAAAATGATTTCTCTTTCGGTTATTTTCATCAATATTATTTACATCAAAATCAATTGTGTAAAGTCCAATATGGTGAAAATAATTAGAATTATTTGGAAGAATTCCATTTTGTTTGTAATAATCACGAATGTTTCCAATCTTAATATGTTTAGGATTATATAAAAATAGTCCAATTTCAAATGATGTGCCATTTCTAACAATGAATGAAAAATCTAGATCACGCATATAACTTCCACTAATGGAATTGGTGTCATGATCAATCATCATTGGTTTAGATGGAAAAGCAGAAAATGATTTTCCACTTCCATTTGCATTACGCGAAGAATAAATTCCAAGCGCAAAATTATCGTAAGCAAAATTAGCTTGAGTAATTTGGTAATGAGGTAGCATTTTAATAATTAATTTACTTCTTTGAAACAAAATTAAAGTTTTTTATAATACATATCTTATAAATAATATTCTTAAATATTATTTATTCAATTTTTTTTTTATAAAAATAGTATAAATACGTAAGTATGAATTTAATTTTTTATAAAAATAGTATAAATAAAGTATAAATACGTAAGTATGAATTTAATTTTTTTTTATAAAAAATATAATATTATGTAAAAATAACAATACGTATTATAAGTGTTTGCCCAAAAAATATTTAGGCTCCAGTTGGCTTTTGTTCAATAACTGGTTGAAAAATAGAGCGATATAATGTATAAGGGGTTTCAAAAGATGGATATATTGTATTATATTTTTCGCGTATAATTTGTTCATAAATTTGTTTTTGATGATAATTAACAGAAAGTTGTGGATGATTTATATAAAAAGGACTATTATAAACATTTTGATTGGGAAATGAAGGGGATATATTATTTTTATTATTTTTATAAGGTATGTACATATTATACAAAGTCAAATTCAACAAGATATTGTAATGAAAATATTTTTTATTTATTTTTCTATTATATTGAACATATATTTTTTTTATTTTTTGAATATAAAAAATATAAAATACCTCACTTTCTTTCACATAAAAGAAAAGAGGCCACCAATCTCAGTATTTTGTAATTAAAAATTTAGCTAATTGTTTATTTTGTAGCACCATAATTACAGGAATTTCAGATGGACAATATCCAAGTTTCTCACGAAGTCCATGAGCAATATGAATAGTATCTGTGTTAAGTAATTTATTTACATTTTCACAAATAATATCTCCATTTGAATCTGAATAATATATCTTGGAAATATTAAATCGCGACTTCATGATTTGTTGAATACACTGAAAACACGGTTTAGAATTTCCAATAACACCAGTTGGACTAACGCGAATTACCACGAGTTCAAATGACTTATTATTCTTTGTTCCTTTATGTGAAGCAAGCTTACGTATAGCGTTAGCCTCCGCATGGAAGCTACACCGCGTACTACGCCCACTACAGTTTCGAGAGCACGCACTACGTAAGCAGTTTGTACCCATTGAAAATAATGAATTTCCACGTACTAAAGAAGCAACGTGAGTAAAAGTAGTATTGAGCGAACCCAAAGCACACTTAACCATAGAATCCAACAAACCGTTTGACAACTTGTTGTTAACAATCCGCTTACTCATTTTGTTAAATAAATGGATTATTTTAATAATACTATATATTATAATAAATGAGTTCTTTAAATATATTTTGTTAAATTTTTTTTCATTTTTTAATAAATAATATAAACGTAAATAAAATATATGCAAATATTATATATAAAAGAAATAATATATATATAACTAATATTAAATTATTAGTTAAAAAAGAATAAAATATTAAAATGTTTATTTATGAAACTCAAAATTTTAAAAATTTAAGAAATCATTTATTTTTAAATGATTCAACATCATTTTCTTCAACAAAAAACTCTAAAAATGTATTATTATTCCCAATTGAAACAGAAGAAAAGGAAAAGATTGTTAAAAATCTAGGTTTAATTGGAATCTATAAAAGTGCATCTATTACATTTTATTCAAAAAAATATGGTTATTTATTATGTCAAGAATTTCGTGATAATAAACTAGTTTATCATCCAATTGGTGGAAAATATGAAGATCGTGATGAAAGTATTGAATATACAGCATGTCGTGAATTTATTGAAGAAAGTGGTATTTTAAAAAATAATGAATTTATGAGTTTATTATTAAATTATACTACATCAAATCAAAATATATTATCATATAATAAATCATTATTTAATGAAAGAGAACAAAAAGCAATTGATTTTATATATGATATGTTAGCAAATGATAAAATAACGAATTATTATGATTTTTATGTAAATGTTGATAAAGAATATATACACAAATATTATATAGTAAATATTGATTATTGTGATAGTGAATTTAAAAAAATTATTGAAAATATACATACGTTTTATGAAGATACTTTTAAAGAAATTGGAAATAATAATGAATATATAGTAGGTTTACATTGGGATAAGGAGCTTACAAAATCGCATTTAAATAAAAAAAATTATTCAATGTTAACAATTTATCTAAGCAATTTATTAAAAAATCATAAATCTTAAAAATAAAATAAATATAAAAGAAAATATATTAAATTTAATAAAAGAAACTCTTTTTATTAAATGATAAGTGAAATATATAATTTAGATTTTACAAAAAGAAAATATAATTATTTATTAAAAAATAATAGTTTAATAAATAATTTAGTAACATATATAAATGAAATGTTAAATAAAAAAGAGGAAAAAGAAGAATTAATGATTTTTAAAAATCAATTATCTAAATTTTTGATTTATAAAAAATCTTTTTATCATCATTTGTTATTTGAACTATTTTATGAAAAACATAATCATACATTAATACCTTATGAACTTTTAGACCAATTATCTTATTATTATAAACATTTATTAAATATGATAGATTCTAAAAAATGTATAAAAAGTACCGATTTATCTATTGTTGAACTAAAAATTGCATATTTACTTGATTTAGCACTTCATAAAAATCCTTTTTATAAAAAAAATATATTAATAGAAAGATGTGAAAATATAAATGAACGAAATAAGTTTTTTAAATATAATAATGATAATAATACAAAAAAAACTTTTATAAAAAAAGTAAGTTATACAAAACATAAAATAAATGAATGTGAATATGAAGTTGAATTTGATATTTATGATAAATTAAATGAACTACTTATTCAAACCAATTTATACAATTATTATGAAAATTTAATAGTTCATAAAAAAATGGTTTATAATCCAATTCCTCAAATATATCAATTTTATCATACTGTTTCCAATATAGATTCATACGGAAATATATTAAATGATTTATATATTGAAATGGAAGAAATAGATGGAATGCGTTTAGATACTTATTTATACAAAAAAATATTTAGTCCAGAAAATGTAACTAAAGAGTCTTGTAAAAAATCGCTTAAAGATATTATAAATGTATATATAATGATATGTCGTTTATTAATACCATTACAACATCATATGGAATTTATCCATTGTGATTTGAAAGGAAGTAATATATTAATTGGAAAAGACCGACGATTGCGATTTATTGATTTTGAATATTCATATATGAAAAAAGATGGTTTTCATTTATTTTCACATGCAAATTTTGCTTTTAATGAAAATTATAATTTTTTTAATAGTGATACATATTATACAATTGATTTAATAAAATTATATACATCACCTTACCGATTTTGTAGTGATTTATTATATTTATTTTTAGCAACATTAAGTTATAAAAGTGATAATTATGGTATTCAAAAATATATTGTTGAAACTATTTTTAAAATGAATAATGTTAATATGTTTGATGTTTTAGTTAGTCATAAATTGCCTTATGAAGCATATGTTTATTCAAAAGATATGGATTTATTAAAAGAAATATGTAATATGTATTTTGTTAATTTTGAAGAATTTATATTGCGATTTTATCCATACAATATGATTAATATATTAAATATTATTTTAGAAGAATTAAAATAAATTTATTGTAAAAAATTATTATAAAAAATTTTGTAAAAATTATTATAAAATAAAATTTTATTTTATAAAATTTATTGTAAAAATTATTATTTATAAATATGATTGTGTTCCGAACAATGTTATAATATATATGATTCAAGAATTGAAGAGTATGTTTTATATCAATGTTCGGAAAACAATTCTATTTAAGTAACTAAAGGCGACTAAGCAGAACATCTAATTTTTGCTTTAGCAAAAATTAGACTGCGAGGCTAACTTATCCACCTTTAGGTGAATAAGTTAAGCCGAACATATCTGTAAAGCCTTAACTTACTTTGCATAGCGAAGTAAGTTAGGCTGAACACATTGCACATCCTTCTTCTTCTTCAACAACTTTCTTATTACCATTACCAGTAGTAGTACTTGGATCAATTGTAACTTTCTGTGCCTGAACTTTAGGAGCACTTCTAATGTAATAACAACCGGTCTTAAGGCCGTTTTTCCATCCATACATAAACGCACTACTGAGATTGCTAGCATTAGGTTCTTCAAAGAAAAGATTCATAGACGATGTTTGACAAACAAAAGGACTTCTATCAATAGACATATCAATCAATACTTTCTGTTTAATTTCCCAAACTGTTTTATAAAGAGCCTTGATATCTGCTGGAATTTCAGCAATCTTTTGTACTGAACCATTTTGAGCAATAATTTTATTTTTCATTTCCGCATTCCATAGGCCAACACTCATTAAATCTTTCACTAAATGCTTATTAATTACAATGAAATCTCCAGCAATTGTGCGTCGCGTATACATATTTGATGTATATGGTTCAAAGCATTCATTATTTCCAAGAATTTGTGATGTAGATGCTGTTGGCATAAGCGCAATAAGAAGCGAGTTCCGCACACCATCTTTCATTACCTTTTGTCTAAGACTTTCCCAATCATAAGTAGCACTAGGTTTTACTCCCCACATATCAAATTGGAATTGTCCTTGACTCATTGGACTTCTATTGAACTCTTGGTAAGGACCTTCTTCACAAGCAAGTTCCCAAGATGAATAAACAGCTCCATAATACATTGCTTCCGCAATCTTTTTATTTAGTTCACGTGCTCCAACACCATCAAATGGAAGTCTTACCATAGCAAAAACATCCGCCAATCCTTGAATACCTAGACCTACAGGTCTCAGTCGTGAATTAGATTTTTTTGTTTCAGGAACTGGGTAATAATTTACATCAATTACTTTATTAAGATTTCGAATCACAACTTTGGTTACTTCAACAAGTTTTTCAAAATTAAATAACGGTTTACCATCAACTTCTTCAACAAATTGAGGAAGAGAAAGGGATGCTAAATTACATACAGCATATTCATCGTCTGTAGAGACCTCAGTAATTTCAATACAAAGATTACTATTCTTAATAGTACCTACATTCTTTTGATTGGATTTTCTATTGACATGATCTTTAAAACCAATGTATGGAGTTCCTGTTTCAATTTGACTTGATAACATTGCATTCCACACTTTGCGTGCTTCCACCTGTTTCCCTTTTGCTTTTCCTTCAGCTTCATATTTAAGATAAAGTGCTTCATAAGCATCTCCATAAGCATCACTAAGACCAGGACATTCATCAGGATCAAAAAAAGACCACATTTGATTTCCTTCCACACGTTTCATAAACAAATCTGAAATCCACAGCGCTGTAAATAAATCGCGACAACGTTCGTGTTCAGCACCTGTATTTTTACGAAGTTCTAAAAATTGAAGTACTTCAGGATGGTGTGGTTCAAGATAACAAGCAATAGAACCTGGTCGTTTTCCTGCTTGATTAATATGACGAGACATTTCATTAAGCACTCGACAATAAGGAATAATTCCGTTAGAAGTTCCATTTACACCACGAATGTAAGAACCTTTTGAACGAATGTCCGAAAGACAAATTCCAATACCGCCAGCATTTGCGGAAATTTTGGCCATATCACTGGTAGCTTTGTAAAGACCATCAACACTATCACCTACGTGTAAAAGGAAACATGAGCTTAGCTGCATACGAGGTGTTCCAGAATTGTAAAGAGTTGGAGTTGCGTGTGTGAAATACTTTTGACTCATATATTGATATGATTGAATAGCTGATTTAATATCTTCTTTGTGAATTCCAATAGAAACGCGCATAATAAGATGTTGAATACGTTCAACCACTTTAGGTTTACTATCATCGACATTTGCTTTCATTAAATATGCTTTTTCAAGAGTTTTAAAACCAAAGTAATCAAAAAGATAATCACGTTCATAATCAAGTACATCATTAAGCTTAGATTTATTTGCCATAATAATTTGGTAAACATCTTCAGCAATTAGAGGACAATGATTTCCATTACTATCTTTATTATGATATAATATATAAATTGTTTCAGAGAAACTAGGACTCGTATTTTTATGATTGTTTGAAATAATAATTCTGCTAGCAAGCTTACCATAATCAAGATGAGTTGTTTCAAGTGAAATACATACTTGAGCGGCAAGTTCATCAAGTTCAGTTGTTTTAACACCATCATAAATTTGTGTTACCACTTTCTGAGCAACAAACATTGGGTTAATATCGTTGCTTAAACCAGAGCAAAGGGCACGAATACGACGAATTACTTTATCAAAAGATACTTCTTCGCGTTCACCATTGCGTTTAACTACGTAGAAAGTATTTAAAGCTGACATTATATTGGTAATGTTTTGGGAGGAAGGAGCGGAATCAGAATAATGAAACATAAAAATTCGGTTGTTATATATTATAAAAAGGTTTTTTATATCAATTTAAAATGAAATCATTTTTTTATATTTTTTAAAAAATAAATAAATTTATATACATATTTCAATATATTTTAATAAAAAATATTTTATTAAAAAATAATTTATGGTAATAATTTATGGTAATAATTTTATAAATAAATAAAATTTCCTTAATAATTTATTTTTTTCCAAAAAAGTAAAAGTTAAAAATAAAAATATAAAAAAATAAAATAAAATCATTTATTTATATATAGTTATAATAGTATAAAATATAGATATTTTTAAAAAGAATGAAATTTGTTAAAAATAATATGAATATTTTTGTTGTATTTCTTTTCTTAGTAATAATTGTCATTGCATTATATAAAGCATTTGGTGATAAAATGACTCATAAATATGAAATATATCATCATTCACAATTAGAAAGTCAAGAAGATTTAGAAAAGAAATTTTTAAAAAATAATTTAAATTTAAAAGATGTTACACATAATGTAGGTTTAGTAGATGAATTAGGAAATAATATAGATGAAAATATTGAAATTGTTCCCCAAGTAAAAATTTTAAGTGAAGAAGATGCTTTTGTACGTTGTCATGTACCCACCCTTAACACACAACAATGCTGGCAATCACGATATTTTGAATGTCCTGTAACGAATGGTTCATATGCTCAATGTACAAATAATTATATACGATTACCAAAAGGTGGTAATGCTCCGTGTGAAACAGGACGAGCAGGATTTGAAATGGCGCCACCTAAATTAAAGTTATCTGAAAATTGTTATTATCAAAGTACGAAACTCATTTCAGAACAAAATAAAGATATGAATAAACACGTGGTTATGTAAAATTATTTTATGTTCCAATGGCTAAATAACGAATTGTACCTAATGATGACAGAGCAGAAGATGTAGTCCAAGTAAATTGTGACGTTGTAGCATTTTGATAACGAATAGATACAGTAGATACATCATCAACAATTAAAATAATTATTGGTATGGTAGTAAAAGTAAAATTAAAAGATATTGTTCCAGTTGATGTATTATTAACACCTGTTACTAATTTATAATCGATTCGCAATCCAGATGTATTAGAAACAAGTGGATACCGTCCATTTTGTAATAATAATCCAACAATATTTGCTGTACCATTTATATCTAATAATTGTAATGGATTAGATGTCATTCCAATACCCATACGACGATTAATAAAATCAGCATAAACTAAATTACCTAAAGAAGAAGTACCACTTCCACCACCTCCTCCAGATGGTGCAACATTAATATTATTTAACATATATGATGTTACACTATTTCTTTCAGCTGTTGTAAGTACACGATTATAATGTGCCATTGCGGAAATAGAGAAATTTTTAAAATTTGAATATCCAGGAATTCCTCCAATATATGGTGTTGCTCCATTTATATTTGTATATGTTCCAGTATTTGTATTTTCACGAATATTTGCACCATTTAAATAAGTTGTAAAATTATTTGTACCACTTGCTCCATGACTCATTGTTAACAAATAATATGTTCCAGTTACAAGACCGCCGTGATTACGACGTTCGCATATTTGTGTTCCAGATGAATTATATAACCATGTTGCCCATTCATTTTCAAAATCAGTAAAATAGTAAGAACCTTGTGACGTACTTGTCAAATTAACTGTATAACCAAACAATATTTTAAAATCAGGCCATACTGGTGTACTATCATATCGCATTAACATAAATGTAGTTTGTCCACCAGAAGATGTCCAAGGATAATTTCCAACTGGACCAACCATATAATCATTTGTTCCATCAAATTTAACATAAGAACCTCCATTATAACCACCTGTTGAAAAATATGTTGGAGCATTTGATCCGGATGATGTAAATTCTTGCCAACTTGTTAATGGTGTATTATTTGTTTGACTTATATATGATGAAGCCACAAAATGAGCATAATCAGTTGGAACACCATATGATGTTAATAAAGCATTAATAGCACTATTTCCACCAGAAGTTTGAACCGTAACATTTCCAGTAAATATAACATTACTACTTGTAATAAGATTTCCGCTAATTCCTAAATTTCCACTAATATTAGCATTACCACTAATTCGTGAAAAGCCACTTATAATATTGTTACTTCTACCAATAATATTAGATGATATATTTAAATTTCCATTAATATTTGCGTTACTATTACCTAAATAATTTCCACGAAGATTAATAAAACCATTACAATTACCAGCTAAACCAGTAATATTTGTGTTACTTGTAATATTATCAGCAGAAAAGTATATTTTATTATAAACTGAAGATTGAGTTGAAACAATTCCACTAAGTTGATTATAATTGGTTAAATTATTTGAAGTCACAAAGGTAAGTGAAGTATCAGTTGATTGAATATAACCAGATAATGAATCAATTTGTGATAATATATTTGACATTTTTTTTTAAATAAAATGATATAAAAATAATTACTATTTTTATATAATATTTTATATACTAAATTTAACCAAAAATATATAAATAAATAACATGATATACTTATAATTATGTACCAATAGCTAAATAAGCAATATTTCCAGAAGCTGATAAAGCAGATGTAGTTGCCCATTGTGTTTGATTTGTTAAAATATTAACTGTTCTTATTGGTGTATTTACTGAATCATTTACTTGTAAAAATACAATTGGATTTGTACTAAAAGTAAAATTAAAAGTAATTGTTCCAGATGAAACAGCTCCAACACTTCGTAATCCATAATCCATTCGTAAACCAGCTGTATTAGAAACAAGTGGATAACGACCGTTTTGAATTAATGTTCCATTAATATTTGCTGTACCATTTACATCTAATGTATGCTGTGGGTTTGATGAATTTACTCCAACTCGTCCATTTATATAATCTACAAAAACTAATGGTGTTGCTGAACCAGATCCAGCCATGATTACATTACTTTGTGTAAAAAGATTGCCACTTATTCCCAAATTACCACTAATATTTGCGTTTCCACTAACACGTTGAAATCCTGATATGATTAAATTACTAGTTCCAATAATATTTCCAACTACTCCTAAATTACCATTAATATTTGCGTTTCCGACAATATTTGCGTTATTTGAGATTAAATTTCCTGTAATTCGGAGATTACCGGTTAAATTAATATTTGAAGTATTAATATTAGCATTACCAAAAAAGAGGGCATTATAAACGTTTCCTTGTTGAGATACTAAACGAGAAAGTTGGTTATAATTAGAAAGACTATTTCCGGTAATAGATGTAAGTGAACTATTTAAAGTGTTAACGGAAACATTTAAAGCGTCAATTTGTGCTTGAATATTTGACATTTTATAAAATATATTCTATTTTATAAAAATATTTTTTATCATTATATTTGAACATATGGTTTATTATTGATTATTGATAAATAATATTTATACTTCCTGCATCAAGAGTATTACCACCTGCTCCAATACGAACAAATGTTAATACATCTCCTAAAGTGAAAATGCCAGAACCTACAGCAACATATACATTTGTTGGTAAAGAATCAGTACGCATTGAATTCACTTCAACACTCCATACATTATTCCCCATATGCGTTAAATGAATAATAGAATTTGCTACGTGAGTAGCTGCCCATGAAGCATTCCATAAACTTATTCGTCCGATTGTAAAAAGATTGCTTGCCGCAGCATTACCTCCAACAATAGAACCAACAAGACCAGTTGTTAATACACCTGATGAAATTCCAACTTGTATATATGGATTATTTGTACCACTTGTTGAAAAATTAATTACCATAATAATAATTTTATTTACCCATGATGGTATACTACCAAAAGTAACTAATGTTGAACTCATTGTTTGTGTTGTTCCACGTGTCATTGATGAACGCCATAAAGGTAAAGTAGACCCATTTGAAACAAGTACTTGACCAGCACTTCCATAATCATTTCCTAAAGCTATTTTTCCATTTAAAATAAGATTTCCATTATTTAATGTTAAATTGCCATTATTTAACCGAAGATTTCCATTATTATTTATCATAGATGAAACATTTATATTTCCACAAAGTATATTTCCAGTACCATTATAAATTTGATTATTTATATTAGATTGATTTGAAACAAGTTGATTTAATATACCATAATTGGATAAAACATTACTAACATATGAATCCATATTTCCAGATATACTTGAAATAATAGTATATACATTACCAAATTCAAGAGCACAATTACAAGACATATTTTAATAAAATACTATTTTATGAAAACATATTTTTATTATAAACTATTTTTATTACAAACATATTTTTATTATAAACTATTTTTATTTCAAACTATTTTATTTAATTATAATTTATATTTATAGAACCAGAATCAAATGAATCAGGTGAAGCAGCAGAACCTGTAAAAAATCTTATTCTATCTAAAGCACTAGGTAATGTAATTGAACCACTACCTGATGCTGTATATGCTGCGTCTGTTCTAGAAGAAATTAATTCAAAAACCCAAGTATTTGAACCAACTAAATAAAAAGTAATAATACAATTAAAAACATTTGTAATATTCCAAACTGTATTATTCCATGAACGAATTACGGTACCGTATAATTGACCAGTCGCACCATCAGTGCCGCGAATAGAGCCGGTATAACCGGAATTTGCGTATCCAGAAGAAGTACCAACTTGTAGAAAAGGATCACCACCAGTACTTGTACTACAATTATTTATAATCATTGTAACTTGATGTACCCAAGAAGGAATATTTGTAAATTCTCTTACAGCAACACCAGATAAAGATAATGTAGTATCTTCAAAAATGGGTGAATTATAAATTGGTAATGAAGATGTTCCAGTAGATAATAAAGATTGACCAACACTTCCATTATTAGAACCGAGTGTTATTACATTACTTAAAAAAATATCTTTATTTATATTTATATTACCATTATTTAAAATAGTATTTCTTGAAATATTTGCTAAATTGGAAATAATCATCGTTTGAGATTCTATATTTGCATTATTATTTGAAAGAAAAGAAGTTATATTAGATTGTTGAGAAGAAACACGTGTTAATTGGTTATAATTATATAATATATTTCCAGTAAGATTATTAAAATTTGTTTGTATAGAAAATAAAGAAGAATTAATATTTGCGAAATCTGAACAATTACAAGACATTTACTTAAATCATAAAAAATATTTATCTATTTTATAAAAATATGTTTTTATTTATAAAATAATTTAAAAAAATAATTAAAAATAAGTATTATTGATAACGAATATTTATTGTTCCTGAATTAAATATTTGTGTTCCATTAATTCTTAATTGTAATCTATCTAAAGTACTTGCTAATGTAATTGTTCCATTTCCTACTGTAGCAATAGCACTATTAGTTAAAGCAGTATTTATTCTAAAAACCCATATATTTGAACCCATATGATAAAATGTAATTACACTATGAAATACATTTGCTGCTGCCCAAACATCTTGCCAAAGAAGAATACTTGATGTTAAATATGCGCTACCATCACCTGAATAAGCACCTAATGCTCCAATATATCCAGTTGTAACAAATCCAGCTGATGTACCAAGTAATATATTTGGAACAACAGTTCCATTTGTACTTGCTCCATTAATTGTAACAACAATTTCATTTACCCATGATGGTATATTTGTAAAAGAAGCTGAAGTTGTAGAAAGTGTTAATGGTGTGCCTAAAATTAAAGAAGAATCCCAAACAGGTGGTAAAGAAGAACCATTTGAAACAATGACTTGTCCATATGAACCATAATTTGTTCCTAATACTAAATAACTATTATTTAATATTAAATTACCGTTATTTAGTATTACATTCCCATTAGAAATATTATAATTCCCATTAATATTAGCATTATTATTAAGAAATAAATTACCAATATTTATATTTCCAGTACCATAATAAAGTGAATTATAAATATTATTTTGTTGAGATATATTTTTAGTTACTTGATTGTAATTAGAAATTGTATTTCCAACAATAAAATCATATTTATTTTGTAAATTATTAATGGAAGCATATACATTAGCAAAATCTGATACAGACATTTTATAAAATATATTCTATTTTATGAAAAGATATAAAATATTAAAAATGAACAAAAATATTTTCATCTTTTTTTCTATGTTCCAATCGCAATCCAACTAAAAAAAACAGCAACACCTGCTCCGGTATCATCTCTTGAAACAAGAGTCATACCTGTTGTTGACACAACTGTTACATAAACAATAGATGGTGTAGCACTATCTCTTCTTCCAGTAGCAATAATTGTAGGAACAGTATTAAAAGGTGTGTCAAAAGTAACATTAATTGATGTTGGTGCTGTAGCAGTAAGGCCATATTGAACTATAAATCCAGCTTGTCCAAGTATTGTTGCTAAACCTGCTAAATAAACATTTCCACCTACATTTGCATCACCATTTGATAATATTAAATTCCCTAGAGCTAAATTTACATTTCCATTGCTCATGGTAATATTTCCTATAGTACTATTTATATTTCCATTACTCATTACTAGATTCCCAACAGTAGATCTAATATTGCCATTGGAAAGTACTATATTTCCAATTGTATTAGTAATATTTCCATTTATCATATTTAAATTTCCACTATAGGTAGCAACATTAGAAAATGTTAATGTTCCACTAATATTATATGAATTCATTGCTACAAGATTTCCACAAATAATATTTCCACTAGCATAATAAATAGGGTTGTATATACTTGATTGTTGAGACATAATTTGAGTTAATTGATTATAATTTGAAAAAGTATTTGAAGTAATGATATTAAGATTTGCTTGAATATTTCCTATTTGTTGATTTATTGCATTTATATTTGCACTAAGTAAACTCATTTTTTTACTTTATATTAAATATATACTATTTTTCATAAATAAAATATTTACTATTTTTTAACAAAATTTGATTTATAAAATATGATTTATTTTTTTACACACCAAAAGCGACCCACATAAATTGTAATGTTCCATAATCATTTTGAGATACATTTTTGGCATATAAATTTACAGTACTTGCTGTTAAACCTCTTAGATATACAATTGGTGGTGAAGTAGTATTTTTAAATCCTGTTACTAAAACCGTTGGTGCTGTTGTAAATGGTGTATCAAATGTAATCGCAACAGATGTATTTACAGTAGCTGTTGTACCATATTGTACTTTAAAAGCTGGTTGACCTGGTATGGTTGAAATACCTTCTGAATATAATGTTCCAACTATATTTGCATCTCCATTGGGTACTATTAAATTTCCAATAGCCAATTTTATATTACCATTACTCATATTTATATTTCCACGTGTACTTAATATATTTCCATTACTTAATACTATATTTCCACGTGTACTTAATATATTTCCATTATTTAATACTATATTTCCAATAGTAGGTAATATGTTACCATTATTCACAATAAAATTACCTGTTAAATTGAGATTTGAATAAGCTAAATTTCCATTAATATTGAATAAATCATTTAGTATAAGATTTCCTGTAATTATATTTCCACTTCCATTATATATTAAATTACTAATATTTGATTGTTGACCAATTACACGACTTAATAAATTATATATTGATGTACTATTTCCAGTAATATTGGACATTTGGGTAAAAATATTTCCCATAAGTGTATTAATAGCAATTGTATCAGAATTTGACATATTCTTATTTTTAAATACTATTTAATAATAATTTATGAATAAATTGTTATTTCTACTTAATATAATGATATTTTTTATATGTTTTTAACATATACTTAAACTCCAAAAGCAACCCATGTAAACCTTAAATTACCATAGTTGCTACCAGCTTGATCTTTAGCAAATAATTGAACTGCAGTATTAGATATACTACGTAAATATACAATTGGAGGTACAGCTGAATTATTAAAACCAGAAGCAATAACAGTAGGTACATTTACAAAAGGTGTATCAAAAGTAATTACAATATTTGTATCTACTATAGCTGTTGTATCATATTGTATTTTAAAAGCTTCTTGACCTGCTGTTGTTGAAATTCCTTCTGAATAAAGAGCTCCACCAATATTTGCGTCTCCATTGGATAATATTACATTTCCTATTGCTAATCTTAAATTACCATTACTTAAATTAATATTTCCACGAGTATTATTAATATTTCCATTACTTAATAATATATTTCCTCGTGTACTTAATATATTTCCGTTGCTTAAAATTAAATTTCCTAATGTACTATTTATTAAATTACCATTTGGTGTTGTTAAATTTCCAGTATAACTTATGGACGGATATACTAAATTTCCACTAATGGTTGTACGATTATTCACAAAAAGATTACTAGCATTTAAATTTCCAGTACCATTATATAAAGAATTGTAAACATTTCCTTGTTGAGAAGAAATTCGATTGATTTGATTGTAAGAAATAAGTGGAGCACCTGTAATGTTATTAATTTGTGATTGAATATTTGCTAAAGCATTATTTATTGCGTTTATATCATCACTACTCATTTTTATGTAAAAAATACTATTCTAATTTTGTTATATAAAAAATTTTATATAAAAAAATGTATTTCATAAAATTGTATTTCATAAAATTGTATTTCATAAAATTGTATTTCATTAAAAATGTATTTCATAAAAATTGTATTTCATAAAAATTGTATTTCATAAAATTGTATTTCATAAAATGTATTTCATAAAATTGTATTATTAAGCATATTCCCAATAAAATTTAACATGTATTTTTTTATCTTTAATAGCATTTTGTATTGTTATGTGTGGTATACCTGTTTGCACATAAACATCATTAAAAGAATTAAAAATAGTAACTTCACCTGTTAAAGGATCAATACGTTTAATTGATTTTGCTAATTTTGATACATTTTTATTTATTGGTTTATTATAATTATCTAATAAATGTTTTGGACAAAAAATAACATTTTTTAAATAATTATATATAAACGGTAATTTATTAAATAATATTATTTATTCTTTATAATAAAATATTTACTAATAAAAATAAATAAGTTAAAATGTTAATAAATAATTATTTATTAACAAATTATTATATGATAAAATATTAAATATTACACGAGTTTGATTTATACAAACGAGGGTTATCAATCAACCCTAAGGGTTAGATTGATAACTTTTAAGAAGTAAAATTTCAGATTGTAAGTTTTGTATAACCAAATCTTGTGATTCTACTTTTTGAATCACTTTTTGTAAAGCACCATACATTACCTTATACATTTGATCCGCATTTAATGTTCTAAAATCGCTAAATCCATATTCATTTGATTTTGTTACTGCTTTAGGGAAATACTCTTCTACTTCTTGAGCAATCCAACCTAACATTGATTTATCTTCAACAACATTTGCTATTTCAGGTATCCATTTATAATGATGAAGTGGAATATTTGAAACAATTTGATAACAAATATCTAAATTAGCAGATACAATATTTTCTTTAATACGAGCATCTGAACCAGTTAACCAAGTAGTTGTTGTTAATTTACGAGCACTATCAGTTGATAATTGTAATTGAGTATTTGGAGTTTGAGTACCTAAACCAAGATTACCAGTACTACCTAAAAATTTAGCAATTACATTATTTTTTCCATCAAAGAATGTTGTATCACGAAATTGTGTAGTACCTCCTAAATATCCGGAATAATTAATAGCTAATTCAGATGTAGCATTAGTATTATAACCAGCGTTAATTTGATTAATTTTCAAATAACAATCTTGATTTACATAAACTATACTACTAACATTTGCACTACCTTTTACATCTAAAGCATATTGTGGTAATGATGTACCAAACCCAACTTTACTAGCAGCATAATCTACAAATAATGTATCTACATCAAGAGATACATTACCAAAACGAACATTAAGATCACCTACAATATTTGCGTTACCTTTTATATCCAATTTTGCTTTGGGATTTCCATTATTAATCCCCACATTTCCTCCCAATGGATTTAAAATTAATGGTAATGAAGTACCATAACCACCTACTCCAATATAACCAACTTTATTTGTATCATCCGCACCACCATACAATGTTGTCATAAAGTTAACCGTATCATATGCGTAGAAAGCATGTTGTCCTGCTGTTTCATTATTTGTATAAAGAGCACCATTTTTATTGATATATAAACCATTATATGTGTAAATATTACCATAATTATATATATCAGAATTGTAAACGGTAAGATTTCCGTTTAATGTTGATTCACCAAAAGCGTTGAATTTTTCATAAACGGTTAAATTACCATTTAATATAGAAAAGTCACCAGATTGTAAAATACAATCATTGCGAATATAGAAATTATTTCCATATACATTTGCTCCAATATTAGCATCCCCTGCCACATCCAATTTATAAAGTGGGGTTGTAGTACCAATCCCCACGTTACCATTGAAATAAATGTAAGCGTTTGCTGGACCACTTGTCCATTGACTTCCACTACCGGATGTAAAAATATTGCCATTTTGGAAAAGATTACCACTAAAGTTAACATTACCATCAATATCAAGTAAGTATGAAGGAGAAGCTTTATTAATACCAATCCGATAATTGAGATAATCAACAAATAGAAGGGGATTTGCGGAAATAGATGTATTAATATTATTTAACATATATGATGTAACATTATTTCGTTCAGTTGTTGTTAATAAACGATTATAATGTAAAATAGCAGTAACAGATAAATATTTAAATTGATTATAACCAGGAATGCCTCCAATAAATGGTGTTGCTCCATTTATATCAGTATATGTTCCTGAAATAGTATTTGTACGAACATTTGCTCCATTTAAATATGTATTAAAATTATTGGAACCACTTGATCCCCAACTTTGTGTTAATAAATAATAATTACCACTACCTAATCCACCATGATTTCGTGGATCAAATATTAAAGTACCTGTATTATTATATAATGTAGAAGCCCATTCACCACCTAAAGCATTATTATCACGAATATACATCGCACCTGCGTTTGTATTAGTACCGTTTACAGTATAACCAAAGAAAGCTTCATTTGTATAAGTACTATCAAAACGTACTAATAAAAAAGTTGTTTCACCAGTAGATGTTGCCCATTGATAATTTGTAGCTACACCTTGTAAATAATCATTTGTACCATCAAATTGTACATAAGGACCTCCATTATAACCACCTGATGTATAGTAAGTAGGTTGTTGAGAAACATTTGCTTGAGTAAATGTGTTCCATGATGATAATGGTGTAGCATTTGCTTGACTAATAAATGCAGCATTTACAAAATGAACATAATCTGTTGGAACACTATATGATGTTAATAAAGCATTTATTTGTGTATTACCTAATATAGATTGTGAACCATATGATATTATATTACTACTTGTAATAAGATTTCCAACACTGTTTGTTGTACCATTGATAAATACATTTGCTGAAACATTTGCGCTACCTTTAATATCTAAATCATATTGAGGATTTGTATTATTGATACCAACGCGATTATTTACTGGATCTGTCCACAATAAACCATTATCAACATTTAAATTACCAGATATGATAGCATTTCCTTGTAAATCAAAAGTGGCATTTGGAGCTGATGTCCTAAGACCCATATTACCATTTAATAATATAATATTACTTCTTCCAATAATATTTCCATTAACTCCAAGATTACCAATAATATTTGCGTTACCAGTGTTAATAATATTTCCTGTAATATTTGCGTTACCGATGAGGTCAAATTTAGCTGTAGGAAATTCTTTTCCAATACCAACATTACCATCTAATAATAATAAATTTCCACGAATAAGAGCGTTACCATCAGTACCAATCGTTTTGTTTACAATTAAATTTTCAGTAAATCTTGAATTAGTACCATTTACAAGTAGAGCTCCTGTTACTTCCATACTATCCCAGAAATAATGTGTTCCACCAAAAGGAATATCATATGTTACAAAGGAATTTGTTGCTGTAGTTCCTTTAAACCCACTTCTTATATATAATAAATTGTTTGTATTATTATCACTATTTATAATTAAATTACCACCACCTATATTTGCATCCCCTGCTACATCAAGTCTATATTTTGGATTTACAGTACCAATCCCCACATTACCAGTATTATAATAAATATTTGACGCACTTGTTGTCCATTGACTTCCAATATAAGGACTCCCATTTTGATAAAAAGTTCCAGTAAAATTAATACTACCAGATACATCAAGAGCATATTGAGGGTTTGAATTTAAAATACCCATATTATTATTAATAGTATATTGTTTAAGGGAAGTAACAAAACTTCCAAGTAAAGTTCCTGATGGAACGGTTGTAGTACCAGAAGCAGATGCTGCTTCATTAATAACAATACTACCATATTGAGAAAAGTTACCACCAAACATTAAATCAAATTTGTAAAAATTAAATGCTTTTAAATAAATATTATATGTATTTGATGCTGTTTTATAAACAACTACATCTACATATGTTGTTGCGTTTGTTGGTACAGCATATCCATATGCGAAACCACCAAAATATTCATTATCTCGTGATCCAAAAACAGCATTCACATAAACTGATTGATTTGTACGTGACCCACCTAATGTTCCTTCTACTGTAAAATAACCAAAATTACCAGAATCACTTGTTGTACCCATTGTTCCAACTAAATAATAAGTAGCAGTACCTAAACCTTGACCAAAATTACCATAATAAGATGTACTCCAGAATTTTCGTACCATATTTGAATAATTATTTGTACTAATACTTCCTGAAACAATTAAATTAGATGAAATATTTGCATTTCCTGCTACATCAAGCGTATATTTTGGCGATACTGTTCCAATTCCTACGTTACCAGTATTATAATAAATATTGGCAGCACTTGTTGTCCATTGACTTCCAATATATGGAGATCCATTTTGATTTAAATTACCATAAAAATCCAAATTTCCTGATATATTTGCCCCACCTGCGACATCAAGCTTATAACGTGGATTTGATGTCCCAATCCCAATATTACCATTTGGTATTAATACATTTGCGAATGATGTTAGATTTCCAACAATATTTGCGTTACCAACTACTTTAAGAGCTTCGGTAAAATCAGTTGTATTACCAGTTGTATAAGGTTGAATTTGTAAACCAATATTTTTTTTAAAAAAATAATCAAAATCAGGATCAGGAGCAGCTCCACCTTGAGAACCAAAATATAAATATGTATTATTTGTTGTATCTGTTGAGAATACCCATGGGCGGTCACCAAAAGAAATTTGATTGTATACATTTCCACTTAAAGCACCATTTACAGTTGTATCAGCAATAGAACTATTTCTTACATCCAATCGCACACCTGTTTGTTTATTTGTACCTGTATTACCAATAAATAAATCATTACTAATATAAGCATTACCTATTACATATAAATTAGCATTTCCTGCACTCATTGTACCAATCGCTAAGTTACCACTTGGTATACTTACATTTGATAAAACAATTAAATTTCCATTTACTCCAAGATTACCAAAAATATTTGCGTTAGATTGAGTTAATAAATTACCACTTATTGTTAAATTCCCAATAACATTGGATAAAGAAAAGTTACCACTTAATGATACATTTCCATTAAAAGTAGTATTACCATATACAACTAAATTTCCTAAAAATCCTGTACCAGTAACATTAGCATTACCATCTACATCAAGCAAATGTGCTGGAGATCCTTTATTAATGCCAACGCGATAATTTAAATAATCAACAATCAATAATGGATTTGGGAAAACACCAATATTTACATTGTTTAATAAATAGGCTTCTACATTGGTGCGTTCAGTATTTGTTAAAACACGATTATAATGAACAATTGCGGTTACTGACATATTTTTATAATTATTATATCCAGGAAATCCTCCAACATAAGGGGTCGCACCATTAATATCAGTATATGTTTTAGTTTCAGTATATGATACTAAATTCCCACCATTTAACCAAGCATTATAATTATTTGATCCAGTAGTACCTGAACTCATTGTAAACAAGTAATAAGTCCCTGTATTAATACCACCATGATTACGGCGAGCAAATAGTTGAGTACCAGATGTATTATAAGACCATGTTGCCCATTCTGTTGTATAATCACTAAAATAATAAGCACCTGCCGCAGTATTACCTGTATTTACAGTATACCCAAATATATTTTTAAATTGACCAAATACAGGCGTTGCGTCATAACGGACTAACATAAAAGTTGTTTCACCACCTGATGTGGTCCAAGGATAATCAGTGACACTACCTTGTAAATAATCATTTACACCATCAAATTTCACATAAGGACCATTTGCATAACCACCATTACTATAATAGGTTGGTTGATTGGTCGCATTATTTTGATTAAATGTATTCCATGAAGCCAATGGAGTATTATTAGCTTGATTAATAAATGCAGCATTTAAAAAGTGAGTATAATCAGTAGGTACATTGTATGTTGTTAATAAACCATTAATTACAGAATTTCCAAGAGAGTTTATACCATATGCTACTATGTTACTGCTTGTAATTAAATTTCCACTTATGCTTGTATTACCACTAATTATTGAATTACCACTTATGATTGAATTTCCCATATATACACTTGCTGTAATATTTGCGTTTCCTTTTAAATAAAATTGCTCATTTGCTACCGGTGATGTCCCTATTGTTAAATTACTAGATAAAGTTGTTATATTATTTGATAAATATAATATATTTCCAGTATTGGAAAGTCCTATACTACCTGTCGCAGAAGACATATTAAATATATAGTCTCTTAATATACTATTTATTTCATAGATAATTATTTATTTTTTTTAACAAATTATGATTTGTTAACAAAATATATAGAAAAAATACTTTTTTAATTTACATTTTACTTTACTTTTTACTTTACTTTTACTTTTTTACTTTATCCAATCACAGGAAGTTCACCTTTATTTTCTAAATCTTCTTTATAAAGATAAAGTACTTTACACACACCTTCTTTAATATGCGATAATGTTAAATTACGATTTTTCACATAATTTTCTAACTTTGTTGTATCTAAATAATTGTTTGAACGTTTGGATGCTAATATTTTATCTTGCTCTTCTATACTGAAATTTTTCCAAGTAAAATGTGGATTTACTATTTCACGATACATTTCTAATATTTCATTATGACTTATCACTCCTGGATTTGTAAAATTATAAGTTCCTACACTCTTTGTTTTCATCATATCTAAAGCAATAGGTAATAATTCAGGCAATATACTCATTGAATTAGGTACACTACAAATCTTTTCATATGTTGTGATTTTGGTAATAAAGTTTCTTGGATTAACTGTTTCAGTTATTGGCATACGGATAGATAAAGAAAGAATATTATTTTCATATAGTTCCATTAATTGTTTTGTAAAAGATTTTACACAACTATATGAAGATTTTACAAAATTTGGCTTATCTTTTTCATTAAATCCTATTTCTACACTACCATCTTCATTTAATTTATGAATAGAGTCATATTCATATATACATCCTGTACCAAGATAAGTAAAGTGAATATTTCTTTGATTACATACATGTGCTAATAAAAGTGGACTAAAAAGATTATCTCGTACATTTTGATACAATTTCCCAGGTTGCTCTAAATAATCAATAGTAGTATATACTTTACCATCTTCAGTAATACCCCAAGTTCGTCCAATGAAAGATACTACATGTGACGGATTTACTGATTCAATTTCTTGAATAAGTGTTTCTTTATTATCACAACGAGAAGTTCCTAATACATAATTTATATTTTCTTTTTGAAGAAGGTTTATAAATTGTTCACCAATCCATCCACGACCATAAACTAATACTTTCATATTATAATTTTACTATAAAATTATGGAATATTTTATATAATATAAAATTATAAAATATTTTGTATAAAAAAAATAAACTTAGAAATCATCTTCTGTTTTAACTTGTGTGTAAACTACTTTCTTATGATAATGATGCGCTATTACATATCCTAACATAAGTGAACATACTGAACTCATAGCACATAGCGAAGCCGATACAATGGGTGAAACATTATAATTTGTTTCTTGAACAATTGTTTCTTGAGAAGATATTTGTAAGAAATATGGATTTGGTGTACTTGAGCATAAATTTTGAAGGGATAGCCAGAGGGAGAGTCCATCGCGATCAGAACAATATTGCATACTGCAGTCTTTACTTGTTTCACCCAGCTGATTTGGAGCCAATGGTTCGTTAGAGCCTGCACTTATACATAATATTCCAATAATTTTAATTAAAAATAAAGCTACAAATAATTTAATTTTAAAAATATCCATTTTTACTATTTAATCATATTTTCTTTTTAACAATTTATACATAAATTGTATAATTTAACTTAGTTAAATTATTATTAAATTATTTTTTAACTTTATTTTTTAAATAATTATTTAATGACTCTTTAACAATTGAATTAATTGATAACTTTTTATATAATTCATCTTCAATACTTTTTATTTTTTTCTTTTGATTTGATAACCATTGTTCAATATTTGCATTATTAAAAATTTCTTTTCTTGATGGTGGTCTTTTATTTATATTACAAAATTTAAATAATAATTCTTTCCATTCTTCCCAATTTAATTTTTTTTTATTTTTATTATATTTTTTATTTTCTAAAAAAATATCCAATGATTTTTTTACAAATTCATTTGAAGACAATTTTACATATATATCATCTTCAATTATTTTTATTTTTTTCTTTTGATCTTGTAACCAACATCCAATATTTACATTTTTATATTTTTCTCTTTGATATGGTACTCTTTGATTTTTATTACAAAAATCAAATAATAAATCTTTTTTTATTTCCCATTCATCAATTACACCTAAATATATATCTAATGATGTTTTTAGATATTTATTTATTGATAATTTTTTATATTTTTCATCATTTATATTTTTTATTTTTTCTTTTTGTGAATGTAGCCATTTTCCAATATTTATATCATTAATTTTTTCTCCATTAACTGGTATTTTTTTATTTTTATTACAGTACTCAAATAATATATCTTTTTTTAACTCCCATTTATCAATAATACCTAAATAAATATCCAATGATATTTTTACAAATTCATTAACGGATAATTTTTTATATATTTCATCTTCATTACTTTTTATTTTTTTCTTTTGATTTGTTAACCAAATTCCAATTTTAATATTTTTATATTCTTTATTTTTGTTTGGAGTTTTTTTATATAATTCACAAAATTCAAAAAGCAAATTCTTTTTCATTTCCCATATATCTTCGTAACTCATACATTTTATTTGAATAAATTCATTTAACTTATTATTTTCTTTTTTAATTTCTTTAATATGTTCTTCATTACTTTGTTTATCATAATTTCCATTTATTACTTTTATTTTTTTATGAAACTCTATATCATTCTCTTTTAATAAAGATAATGAATTTATAATTTTATTCAAATCATCCGTCCATAAAAAACAATTTGCAACTTTATTAGGACGTTCTTTTACTAAACGATTTGCTCTACACATTCGTTGAACCATTGTGATATCACTTGAATATTCACCAACATTTGAAATAAATATAGAATCGCATTTTGGTATATCAACTCCTTCATTTAAAATACGAATAGAACAAATGATTTTTATTGAATTTTCTTTATCATCCTTTTGAAACTCATCTAATATATGTTTTCGTTCATTATCTGAAACATCACATATAATACTTTTTATCCAAAAAGGTAAATAATGATATTTCTTCATAACTTCGCTAAATACGTTTGTAAATTGTACACATTCTTCTTGAGATGATAAATAAGCTATACATTTTCTTGAACCGCTTTGTAACATACCATTGATTAAGTATAACGATTTTTGTGTTAAATCATTATCTAAATCTTTTAATTCAATTGGTTTTTCAATATCAACTTTTGAAATTCTACTATGCTCATCTATTGTTAAAAGTGGTAAATAGATTTGATAATCACAAATATACTTTTCTTCAATCGCTTTTCTAAAAAGATATTGATAAACAAGTTCGCAACTCATAACTTCTTCCATAGTACTTGGAGGAGTTGCGGTTACTAAAAGTACTTTTGGAAATGATTTTACAATTTTTATCAATTCATCTTTATTGATTAAATTATGAGCTTCATCTACAATTAAAATTGTATTTTCTAAATCATATTTTGATTCATAATATGAAGTTACACTTTCCTCATCATCATCTTCTTCTAAATCATCTTCTTCTAAATCATTTTCATCTAAATCATCTTTTTCATAAAAAAGGTTTTTTAATATATTTTGAGCAGAATCAAATGTTGTTGAAATAATTGAATTTTTATTTAAATTTTCTTTTAATACTTCAAAATCAGTACTTCCATCAGCATCACTATCTAAAAGTAATGTTTCATAATTTGGTAAAAACTCTTCCATTCGTTCTAAATTTTGTTTCACATGAACTTTTAATGGAGAAATAATAAAAATATTTTTATAGGCTTTTTCTTTTACATGATTACAAAAAATAACTGTTTTACCAGTACCGCATGGTAAATGTAATAATTTAGTATTTTCCCAATCTTGATTTAACGCATCAACTGCTTCTTTTTGATAAGTTCGTAAAGTGAAATCAACTTCTTTTATTAAATCATCATTTTCTAAAACCTTATCATTTTGATTATATAAATGAGGATTTTTATAAAAAAAATCATTTTGAATATTTTCATCATAATGTAATAAAGTTCGTACTATTTGACCTTTTGAATTATCAATATCATCTCTTAAATCAAGTTGAAGTCGCCCAGTATGATATAAATAACCAGATGATAATGGATTCTTTTTCATCATACGATTATAAATAACACTTAAAAATGTTCCTACATCGGAAGCTGTTAAATATGATTTAACATTATACAATTTACTTTGAATACCGTGATATGCGTTTCCATCAAATGAAAGACCATCTAAACCATATTCACGAACAATATTATAATATTTATTATTTTCTTCAAAAAAATCTTTTCTTCGTAATCGTAATTTGTTAAAATCAGTTACAAAACCAGAATCAAATAAAATAGATTCAGGTATATTTTTCCAATGCCAAGTTTCATGATTTGTTAAACTTTGATGATAATCAATACAATATAATTCATAATTATATGAATTGATTTGATTCCACGTTTTAGGTACTATATTACTATTTTTTCGCATTTTTATTTAATTCTAATTATTAAATATATTTTATTTTTACAAAATAAACTTATTTTCCTTATTATTAATATTTGAACTTCTTTATATACATATTTTTTATATATAAAACGTATATATTTTTAATAAAATAATTTATTTTTAAAATAAAAATATAAATTGTACATACTTTTATTTTTACAAAATTCCTATATTTTTATATTTTATAAAAATAAAAGTACAAATAAAATAGATATAAAAGAAATATAACTAATAAATAGTATAAAAATAACAACACGTGAAAAATGGATCAAGAAGGTGTTAAAAATTATATTTGTGTTCGTTGTAACTATGGTTGCGAATATGAAAAAGATTTTCAAAAACATTTAACTTCAGAAAAACATAAAACTGGAAAACGAAAAACAAGAAGTGATAAAAAAGAAGTTCCTTCACCACCTCCAGTTCATCAATGTGAAAAATGCGATTATAATAGTACAAATCTTTATAATTTTAAATCACATGTATTAAATAATCATTCAACACTTGAAGAAAAAAAGCTTGGATTTACATATTATTGTGAATGTTGTGATTATGGAATTTTTAGCAAAGATAACTTTGATAAACATTTATTAAGTAAAAAACATATTCGAAGAAGCGTTTAATTTAATATATTTTGAAGTTTTAATTCTATGTTTGTAAGTCTTGTATCAATTTCTTTAATACCATTAATTAATAATGCTACAATTTCAGAATATCTTACTGTCATTGGGCTTTCAGAATTTTCTGGTACATCAACTACTTCAGGTAATACGGCATATAATTCTTGAGCAATGACACCAACTTTCGCTGGTGCGTTTTGATTGTCAGTTAAATAATTATAATAAACACCTCTTATTTCTCTTATCTTTTCTAACGAATTTTGTATTTCAGAGATATTTCTCTTAAATCTTCTATCAGATGGTGAAGACCAGTTTTGAGCATTACCTGCTGTAAGTTTAATGCCTTGAGTACCATCGTATATATATAAATCATTTGACCCATCTCCTTTGTAACCCATTCTCCAAACATAATTATCTTTTCGTACAATTGCTAAAGCTGCTGTATTATCAGTATCTGTTGTTATAGTTACAAGAGCATATTTGTTAATATCATAACTGTTACTCGCACCAAAATGTGTATTACCACTAACGCGTAATGTATGATAAAGTGATGGATATCCTCCAACTGAAAGGTTTCCTGAAATATTCGCATTTCCACTATTGATATTTCCACTACTAATATTTCCAGTAATTTGAGCTACATCCGCTTTTAAGGTAAATCCTGTACCAGTCCAATCAGCCATACCCACTGAATGTAAATTATAAACACCAGTATTGGCGTCGCTTAAAATCCAATTTCCAGCACTATTTAATTTTAATGAAGCAACAATAGAGCTACTATTTTCAATTTCAATACCTGAATTATTATATGTAACACCTCCTTTATTAAGAGTTAATAATGGATCAGATACTTGAGTAATATTTGATGAAATATATGTTACATTACCTCCAATATAAACATTATCACCTGAAGAACCAATATAAATATTTTGGTTAGGGCTTGAAGCATAACCAATGTATAAATTACCCATATTTGGTTGACCACCTAATGTAATATTATTTGCTGAATCACGTGTTAAGAAATAACCAATATTTGAAGTATTTACAAAAGAAACATCAACTTGTGAAACATTGTTTATTAAATAATTATTCATATTTAAATTTCCACTAAAACGAGCATCACCATTGACATCAAGTGAATACTGAGGAGATGATGTATTAATACCAACACGATTTGTAACACCGTTTGTATAAATTAAGTTTGTATTTACATAAAGATTTCCAGCAATATTTGCGTCACCATTTACATCAAGAGTGTATTGAGGGTTATCATTATAAATACCCACTCTATTAGAATCACTATTTACATATAAAGTATAACTATCAATAAAAACATTTCCGAATAAATAAGTATTACCAGAAACATTAAATAAGCCTGTTACATTTGCATGTGTTGTTTGTATTGTTCCTGTAGTTAATATATTTGAAGTAATTAATGTTCCTTTAATGTTTGCTTCACCTTCAACACGAATACCATCTAATACATTTATATTTACACCAGTTATATTCACAGTGTTATAAATATTTACAGTAAAAAGATTTCCTTCAACATAAGCATTACCATTAAAGTAGGATATTTTATCCACATAAATATTGTCTGTTTGAATATTTCCATAATTAATAATATTGGATGATTCTAAATTACCTTCAATATAAACATCACCATGAGCAACAGTAATATCAAAAATTTCTAAATTAGCAGTGCTAATATCAAGTGAATTATTAATATTTGAAGTAAGAAGATTACCAGAAAAAGCAATTGGACCAGATGAATTTAGATTACCAACTACATCTAAATTACCAGCAACACGAGCATTGCCACTTGTAAGATTACCGTAGTTAAGAATATGAGTTGAGAAAATATTTGCATTGGGTGAATTAACATATATATTATTTGAAACTAATAAATTGCCGCTTATTGTCACATTTGCGTTTCCATAATGTGTTGTTAATAATGGTGTTGCCCCACCTGCTGCGGTTGGTGATGTCATAATACGATTATTTGTACCATCTACTGAAATAGCTACAACAATACCTAATTGCGATGACCAAGTAACACCATACCATGTATTATTTACTGGAGAAGATTTACTAGTCCATGTTGTACCATTTGATGAATACATAATATTGTTTGTTGTACCATTTGATGTACCACCAACAGCTAAAAATATACTTGCTTCAGGAATCCAAATTACTTCTCTCCAATAAACATTACTAATACCAGTATATGAAGTCCAGTTTATACCATCTGATGAAACCATAACATTATTTCCAGAATTGGTTCTTGAAACAGCAACAAAAAGTCCTAATGTTGGAGACCAAGCTACCGACGTCCAAGCTTGGCCAGATATAGCTGTTTGTAAAGTCCATGTAACACCATCAGGTGATGTAGCAACACATTGTGCTCCTAAATCTTGTGATACAGCAACAAATAATGATAATGATGGTGACCAAGCAACACTAGACCATTGGCGACTTGCATTAAAATACCTTTGAGTATAAGATGTACCAGTTGTAGATGTATAAATATAACCATTTGGTGAAACAGCAACAAAACGATTTAATGATGTTACCCATAAAATTTTACTTATATTTAATGTTAAATTTGTATAACTCCATGATGTACCATTTGTAGATGTTAAAACACCATTTCCTCCAGATGTCATTACAAATATACCTAATGTTGGTGACCATTCAACATCTGTATAATTATTTCCAACTGGTATTGAGTTAACACTCCATGTAGTACCATTTGTTGAAGAAATAGGGTCACCCCAACCACAACCAACGAAAATACCTAATTCAGGAGACCATTTTACTTTTTGCCAAGTTGGATTTGGTGGACTTGTTGTAGTACGAGACGACCAAGTACCGGAAATAATAACAGAAGTATCATAAGATGATTTATAAGTAATTAAATTTCCGAAAACATTTGCGTTGGCACGCATATTTACAACATCAGTAATATTTGCATAACCTGATACAAATAAGTTTCCACGAATATTTGCTGTTTCAGATACCATTAAATTACCTGTTATATTACCATTTCCTTTAAGATCTAACGAATGTAATGGTCCTAAATTATTGATACCAACACGATCATTTGTAGCATCTACATAAAATACACTATTATTTACTCGTAAATTTCCAGCAATATTTGCATCTCCATTTACATCAAGAGTGTATTGAGGATTATTGTTATAAATACCAACACGATTTGCATTGGCATCAACATATAATGTAAAACTATCAATAAAAACATTACCAAATAAATAAGAGTTACCAGAAACATTAAATAAACCAGTAATATTTGCGTTACCAGCTTGAATAGTACCACGTGTTAAAACATTGGATGTAATAAGTGTACCTTTAATATTTGCTTCACCATCCACACGAAGACCATCAAGTACATTAATATTTACACCGCTTATATTTACGGTGTTATAAATATTTACAGTAAAAAGATTTCCTTCAACATAAGCATTACCATTTATATAAGCGATTTTATCAACATAAATATTGTCTGTTTGAATATTTCCATAATTAATAATATTTGATGATTCTAAATTACCTTCAATATAAACATCGCCGTGAGCAACGGTAATATCAAAAATTTCTAAATTGGCGGTAGTAATATCAAGAGCATTATTAATATTTGAAGTTGAAAGATTGCCACTAAAAGTAATTCCACCAGCTACATCAAGTTTATCTAATACTTTAATATTACTTGTAGTAATATTAGCACTATTTAAAATATTTGCTGAAAAAATATTTGAAGTATTACTTGTAACATGTAAATTACCGACAATATTAGCATCACCATTTACATCAAGAAGATATGATGGTGTTCCAGTATTAATCCCAACTTTATAATTTAAATAGTCAACCATAAAAAGTGGATTTGAATTTAATGGAGTTAAGAAATTGTTTAACATGTAAGATTGAACATTTGTTATTTCAGTATTGGTTAAAGCACGGTCATAATACATCATGCCACTAATTGACATATTTTTATGATTTGTAAATTGATTACCTCCAATATAAGCATTACCAGTAATATTTGTATAACCACCAATAGTAGCACTTACTAAATTACCAGAATTTATATATGTTCTAAAATTAGAAGTGGATGAATTAATATAAGCAGTAAATAAATAAAAAGTACCTTGAACCACTGTTTGAGATGTATAATCCATTACGAAACCACCTGATGAATTAAACATATATGATTTTGTTGTTAATCCACTATCCCCAAATTCCCACATACCACTTGATGGTCCACTTGGATTTACATAACCAAACATTGGAGTTGAAGCAGATGGTGATGGTGTATTATCATATCGTACTAATAAAAATACTGTACCACCACCATTTGTTGCTAAATTAAATGTACGACTTGGAGCTTTTAGATTATCTGTTGATGGCCATCCATCAAATTTAACATAAGCACCGCCACCATAACCACCAGATGTGTAATAAGTAGGTGTGCTTCCACCACTTGTTGTAAAACCAGACCAATTTGTAATAGTTGATGCATTTGTTTGATTTACATAATTTGCATTTAAGTAATATGTATAATCTGTTGGAACAGAATAAGAAGATAAAATAGCATTAATCGCACTATTTCCACCACCTGAATTTACACCATATGCTACTATATTACTATATGTATAAACATTTCCTATAATACCTACATTACCGCCAATATTTGCATTACCATGTACTAAAAGATTGTTTGAAATATTAGCACTACCATTTATATCAAGAGTATATTGTGGATTATTATTATAAATACCAACACGATTCGCATTTGAATCAACATATAATGTATAACTATCAATAAAAACATTACCAAATAAGTAAGAGTTACCAGAAACATTTAATAAACCAGTAATGTTTGCGTTTCCTGTTTGAATAGTACCACGAGTTAAAATGTTTGAAGTAATAAGTGTACCTTTAATATTTGCTTCACCATCAACGCGAAGAGCATCTAATACATTAATATTTACAGAAGATATGTTTTGTGTGTTATAAATATTTACAGTAAAAAGATTACCTTCAATATAAGCATTACCATTGATATAAGCCGTTTTATCAACATAAATATTATCTGTTTCAATATTTCCGTAATTTACTAAATTACCAGAATAAATATTTGCTGAAAAGTATGAATCACTATCAGATACAAATATATTTGCTACTTGAAGACCTGATGTATAAATATCATTATCATTGATAATATTTGATTTTGTATATAAATTACCTTGAATTATTACTGAATTAGCTAAATCTAATGTACCATCTACTGTAATATTACCATCTACAATTAAATTATTTACATGAAGATAATCAGCAACATTACCACGAGTAACATTGAAATAAGTAATTGTAATTTCAAGATTGGGTGGATAAATAATAGTGTTACCAATAGTTAATATATTTGCTAATAAGTTACCAACAAGTACATTACCTACAATATTTGCATTTAATGAGTTAAGATTTACTAAATTTGCTTCTAAACATTGAATATCAAGTGTTTCTGTAACAACAAGTTGACTTACAGTAAGTAAATTAGAAATATTACCAGATACATAATTAATCACATTTGCTGTAACATCTGATTCTAAGAAAGATTGACCATGAACAGTAAGATTTGAAGCTAAATTACCAGAATCATAATTAATAACAACTGCATTAATATCACTATAAAAATTAGAAACATTGGATACATTTAAATTTGAAATATTAAGTGTATTATATACATTACCAAAATCAAAGTTAATTACATTTCCAAATATTTCATTATTTGATTGAAGTAAATTTCCAACAGTTAAATTTCCTACATAAAGATTACCATACACATTACCATTATTATAATTCATTACATTACCTTCAGTATTATAATCTAAATAAGTATTTCGGAAAACATGGAAATCGCGATAAACATTACCATCATTGTAATTAATAATATTTGCTAATATATCATAATTAAAAGCGGATTGATAATCAACAATAAGATTACCAATTTGAGCAACATCAGTTATGGTACTTTGTTCTGAAAAAGTAATATTTGAATAAGTATCATTAAAAACGGAAAATCCGAGTACTTGAAGATTACCAACAACTAAATCACCATTAATATTACCGCGTTCATAATTAATAACATCGCCAGTTACATCTTTTTGGAAAAAAGATTGATCGCTAACAAATAAATTTCCAACACCAATATTGCTATAAACATTTGCAATAGTTAATACAAGTGAATTAGCTAAACCATCATTAAATAATAAATTACCACTAACATTTGTATTTCCAATATTTAAATTACCATAAACATTTCCATTATTATAATTTAATACATTTCCATATAATACATTTCCAACGGTTAAATTTCTATTAATCACAAGATTACCAGAAATATTACCTCCTACATAATTGATTATATTTGCTGTTACATCTTTTTGGAAAAAAGATTCATCTCTTACAAATAAATTTCCTGTTCCTAAATTACCTTGTACATTTGCAATAACTACAACAATCGCATTACCACTTGCATTATCTAATTTAATATTTCCTTTAATATCAATATTTCCAACACTAAGATTACCAAAAACATTTGCATTATTCATATTCATTACATTACCTCTTAATATATTTCCTACAGAAAGATCAATCCCAATATTTAAATTACCAATAATATTACCATTTCCGTAATTAATAACATTTGCGGTAACATCTTTGGCAAAACGTGAAAACCCACCTACATCAAAATTATTACGAATATTACCTGAAACATAATTAATAACATTTGCGGTTAAATCTAAACCAATATTTGCGAAACTTGCTATATTTGCGTTTCCAATATTTAAATTTCCATATACATTTCCATTATTAAAGTTTATTACATTACCTGATGTAACACCAATGATGGAAAGATTACCTGTTTGAAGATTACCAGATATGTTACCACGATTATAATTTACAATATTTGCGGTTGTAATACGTCTTATATTAAAATCAGCTGTAACATTACCATTACCCATATTAATAACGTTTGCGGTAACATCGCCATTAAAACGAGATGTATTTGCTATATTTAAATTACCAACGGAAAGGTTACCAGAAATATTACCTCTATTATAGTTGATTACATTACCACGCATATTAATATTTGATTGAAGTAAATTACCAATAACCAAATTTCCGGTGTATAAGTTTCCGTAAATATTACCACGATTATAATTTAATATGTTTGCTTCAGTATTGCGGTCTAAATAAGTATCACGGAAAACGTGGAAATCACGATAAACATTACCATCGTTATAATTAATAATATTTGCTAATATATCATAATTAAAAGCGGATTGATAATCAACAATAAGATTACCGATTTGGGCAACATCTGTGACGGTAGTTTGTTCAGAAAAGGTAATATTTGAATAAGTATCATTAAAAACGGAGAAACCATAAACTTGAAGATTACCTATGGTAAAATCACCATATACATTACCATTTTGGAAATCAATAACATTTGCGGTAGTATGAGCATCAACACTAAGATTTCCGTCCATAAGAATATTATGGGCGTTTACATTTCCATAAATATTACCATCATTATAATTTAATATATTTGCGTCGGTACGTTGGGCTAATTGAACATTTTTGAGTACAGCAAAATTTGTGGCAACAAAAGTATAAATATCATTTAATGTATCAGGATCAAAAGAGGTACTAAAACCGCTTAAAATGAATTGGACTAAATAATTTAAGTTAAAAGCGGAAAGTTTATAATCATATGTAATTAAACAACCAAGAGACATATTTGCTAATTTTTTATCATTGTTACTTGCAATATAATTTCTATTTGTACTAAATGGTGTATAATCATAATTTAATTTAGCAGTTGCTACTAATGCGGATGGTCCATAACCATTTAAATAAAAGTTTAAATCATCTTCTATTTGATAACCCATTTCAATTGTTACTAAATACCAACTATTTACAATAAATCCGCTATATCTTATTTTATCACCTACACCAGTGGAGTTAATAGAAAATTCAACATCACTATAGTTAATATTACTTGTAGGATAACGAGTAAGTGTAATACCAACACTATCATCAATACTAGGAATGGAGAATTGAACAATGCGTTCAAAATCTGTTTCAATATTTTTATCAAATTTGAAGAGTACACACATAGTAAATCCTCTTTCACCTTCATTAAATAAACCACGATAACTACCAATTCTAAAATTAATAGATTCATCAGTTGGCCAATACATAAATTGATTTTTAGCAGCACCAGTTTGATATAAAAATTGTACAAAAGATGTATTTAAATAACCACCTGTTGCGTAGAAAACTGGTTTATTTGCTGTTACTGGTTGAATATATCCATCCCATACAGCTACTTTACTTAATGTAGTTAAATTTGTTAAATGTTTTGCTTGAACATTTACTACAGGATCATATGGAATAGGAACTTGTTGAAAAATAATATCACCATAATCCGCAATAGCAACTGTAAATGGTGTACCATCTCTCATTAATATTTCACCTTCCATAATTAAATTTTGTGTTACTATTAAATTACCTACTTCAACATTATCTAAATCAACCATTGGACCAGTATAACCTGTAAAACCTGTATAACCAGTATATCCTGTATATCCAGTATAACCTGTTGGACCAGTTGCACCTGTATTTGCTGCACTACCATCTGGACCTGTAAAACCTGTATAACCAGTATACCCAGTATAACCAGTAGCACCAGTATTTGAAGCACTACCAGCTGGACCTGTAAAACCTGTATAACCTGTATAACCTGTAAAACCTGTATAACCTGTATAACCTGTGTAACCTGTATAACCTATATCACCTGTATAACCTGTATAACCTGTACTACCAATATAACCTGTATAACCTGTACTACCAGTATAACCTGTATAACCTGTATAACCTGTATAACCAGTAGTACCAGTATAACCAGTAGTACCTGTAAAACCAGTATAACCAGTGTAACCGGTTATTTCAGGACCAGTATAACCAGTATAACCTGTATCACCAGTATAACCTGTATCACCTGTAAAACCGGTATAACCTGTATAACCTGTATAACCTGTATAACCTGTAGCACCAGTATTAACAGCAGTACCTGGAATACCAGTATAACCAGTATAACCGGTATAACCAGTGTAACCTGTATAACCGGTAGTACCAGTATAACCGGTTGCACCGGTATCACCGTATGGGCGAGTAGAACGTTTAATTAAACCGGATGGGTCAATATACATATTTGGCATTTCATCAGTGGTATCACCAAAAGTATTGGAAAGATACAATTTAGGCATAACAACATTGCCACTAATGTATAAGTTTGCTATATCAACATTTCCGTAAAAAGAGGCATTTGTAGAGAGTACTTCATGAGTGTCAACTAATTTTTGACCAACAATTACTTCGGCTTTAAATATTTCAGTATTAATAGGATTCGCATTTTGATATACATGGGGAGGATTTGAAGGTGAGTTATTTGGTTGGGAGTTTCCACCTCCAACGGACCCTTGAAATCCTTTTTTTATATTATTATTTTGTTTATTTAAAAAATTAAATTTATCCATTAAACACTTTAAAAAAGATAAAAGTATAACTATTAATTGATTATATAAAATTTATTTAAAATAATCTAAAATAATCTAAAATAAAGGATAATATATTATTTTTTTCTAATAATAAAATAGTTAAAAAAATGGAATTAAAAGAAAAAAAGTTAGAAGAGTTAAAACAAATTGCCAAAAAAAATAAGTTAGTAGGTTACTCAAAATTGAAAAAAAGTGATTTAATAAAATTTATAAAAAAATGTTTACATAAATCCAAAAGTTCAAAAAAAATAGTTAAAAATAAAAAAGTTGTAAAAAAAAGTAAAAGTAAAAAAATGGTTGGTGGATATATTTACGGAAGTGATAATACTAATCCAAATTTATATATTCCTATTGAACCTCGTCCAGAAAATGGATTACCACCAAATTTATTTACAATATATACAACAGGTATTGAATGTGGTAAATTAAGATATATATGGTCTTTTATATTAGCTCCTAAATTAAAAAGTATTATTCCTGAAGGACGACCTATCAGAATTATTCATTCAGAATTATGTGATTTAGATACTATACCTGAAAGAAGAAATGAAAGAAATAATGCACGTATTGATAATTTTGAAAGATTACGTACATATTTAATAACTATGGATAATTATATTTTTGGTAGACGTTTAATAAATAGTCGTCTTACTCATCATACATTAAATTTTCATGCTATTCAAGAAAGTGGTATACAAAATCATTTGATACTTGATTTTGCTCATTTATTTAAATATTCGATAGATACTCATGATTTAATTTATTCAAGAATCAATGATGCTGAAAATGATATTCCACATACTTTTTCACATGATTCTCGTTATCGTCATAATGTTTTTAATAATAATATTAGTATTGATAGAATAAATGAATTAATTCAACGTATTAGTAGAGAACAAGAAGCTAGTGTAGAAACAATTCGTGTTGCTAATGAACATATTTTAGATAATACATGGAGAAGCGAAAGATTTATTAATTTATGGCGTGATAAAGGTTATGAAAATTTTAATGATGCTATAGGATTTGTTCAAACTATGCCATTAAGATATCAACCTCTAAACGTCATTACATTTTGTTTTGTTGGCTATTCTACAGATAATTATCATATATTAGATTGTCCTGATATTTTCAGATATGATCATAGAGAAAATAGAATTAAAACATATATATATGATGCTGTTACTAGAAATAAAATTTTTAATACAAATGACCCAGGAAGAATGTTTAATGATGAAAACGAAAGAATAAATCCACACATGTTACAAAATTATTATACTTATAGAATTATTGATAATACACTTTATCGTCGTATGATAGATACTATATTTAGAGAAATAACAAATATATCACCTATTGAATATATTATATCTTTATATGAGAGAAATATGATGCAAATAGGAGAAATAGAAAGAGAAGAAAGAAGATTAAATGAAGGAGGAGAAAGAAGATTAAATGAAGGAGAAGAAAGAAGAGGAGAAGGACAAAAAAGACAAAGAAATAATATGAATAACATGGGTAATATAAGAGGATTATTTAAAAAACTTAAAATAACAGGTAATAGACATATTTAACGTTATTATGCCATAAACATATGTGACGTCTAAAGTGAACCTCATGCTAGTCAAAGACCATCCAAGGAGGACACATTTAACTCTCATTTACATAAAAATAAAGATGCGTATAAAAAAATTATAAAAATTATTAGTAATTTATAAAGAATTTTTTTATAAATTATTATTTACTATGAGCAACCCTAATCAAATGCAATTTAAAAAAGGTGTAACTATCCTTGTTGCCACTCCTTGTTATGGTGGTCAAGTTTTCCAAGGATATATGCAATCTGTTTTAAACCTTCAGCGTATTTGCGACCAAATTGGTTGGAATCTTATTGTTAAAACACATGGTAATGAATCACTGATTCCTCGTGGTCGCAATTTATATGTAGCCATGACTTTAGGATTTAAAAATATAACACATCTTTTATACATTGATGCAGATATTACTTTCCAACCAGAATCAGTAGTAAGAATGATTCAAGAAGATAGAGATGTAACTGTATCATTCTATCCTAAAAAGGGTTTAAACTTCACAAAAATTCGTGATATTGCTGTTAAAAATCCTGATATTGATCCAGGTAAATTAGAAAATATAGCACATGACTATGTTTTAAATATAGATGGTCCAAATATTCCCATTCAACGTGGTTTTATGAAATGTAAATATGCTGGTACTGGATTTATGATGATTAAACGCGAAGTAATTGAAAAAATGATTGAAGCTTATCCTGAAACAAAATACAATAATGACATTCAAGGTTATGATCTTCCTGAATTAAGAGACAACTTTTATGCTTTGTTTGATTGTATTATTCATCCAGTATCAAAAAGATATTTATCAGAAGATTATCTTTTCTGTGAACGTTGGACAAATATTGGTGGTGAAATTTGGGGAGATATAACTGCTCAACTAACTCACACTGGAGCGTATGACTTCAAAGGAAATTTTATGGAAAATATTATGAATATGGCAAATATTGTTCCTGATGCTCCTGTTCAACAAAAAGAAGTACCTAAAGTAGAAAAAGTAGAAGTACCTAAAGTAGAAAAAGTAGAAGTAGAAGAAAAGAAAAAAGAAAGAGTTAAATTTATTAATTCTATTTAATTAGACGTCCTCTTTGACTGGTCTGAAGACCAACAAGAGGTTCGCTTTAGACGTATTAAAAGAGTTTGCCTAAATATTATAAAATAAAATTTTATTTTATAAAAAATAAAAAAAATGATTTAAATAAAAATAATAATTATTATTCTTTAAAAAAGAATAAATTAAAAATGGAAACATTTATTTATACTTTACCAAAACTTTATAAAGGTAAAATCCTTTCACGTCCTTCCAAAGTATGTAAATCACCATACTTAGCAGATGTTACTGTATATGATGACGAGAATAACATTATTGAAGAAAATGTTATAGCCCATAGTCCTGCTTTGGGTTGTTGTGGATTAATTGTACCAAATGTTTTTGTATATTGTACCAAATCTGCTTCTGAAAAAAATAAATCAAAATATGTGATTCATCATGTTATTCAAGAAAATGATTCCATTATAGGTGTAAATCCAATGCTTGCAAATCCTATTGTTAAAGAACTATTACTACAAAATAAAATAGAAGAATTCCAAAATATAAGTGATTTAAAAGCCGAAGTTACAGTAAACGATGATTTTGATAAATCTCGTTTTGATTATACATTTATATGTGAAAATAATAAGAAAGTGTATCTAGAAGTAAAAAATGTTCCATTAGCGGATGTTGTCGATGTAAATGCAAAAGAACGAAAGAAAATGGATTTATCTTCATATGATTTTACTAAAAAAATCGCGATTTTCCCAGATGGTTATCGGAAAAATAAATCAGAACCAGTTTCAGAACGAGCATTAAAACATGTAAATCATTTAGCACATATTCATAAAAATAATCCTGAAATAGAGTGTGTTTTACTCTTTTTAATTCAACGAACTGATGTTGCATTTTTTAAACCATCTTCATTAGATCCGATTTATCAAAAAGCAGTATATGATGCGGTTGAAGCAGGGGTTAAAGTATTACCCATATGTGTGACTTGGGAAAATGAGAAATGTGTTTTCTTAAAAAAAGTAGATTTAATTAAAAAAGAGATTAATTTTAATTAAAAAAGAGATTAATTTTAATTAAAAAGGGAATTTATTTTTTTTTCAGAAAAATAAAAGAAAATAAAAGAATTTTCATGAAAATTCTTAAAACCATTATTTTTAATATATAAATAAATATATATTATTTTATAATTATATCATACTATGGTAAACAGAAAATTCCGTAATTATTGCAACTATTTCATCTAAAACATCTGTTTCATCTAATTCACACGTTTCACGCATTTATGAAAATTAGAGTTATTTAAAATAAAAACCCTGAAAATAAAAAGACTTTTAGGCAAATTTTAAAAACCGATTTATTTTTGGAGACTTTAATTTTAAATAACTCTAATTTTCATAAATGCGTGAAATGTGTGAATTGCGTGAATCAGATGAAACAGGTGTTTTAGATGAAATCGGTGCAGAAAATTCTGTTCATCATAATTCAGTAATATAATATTATTAATATAAAATATTTATTACCATATTTTTTATACTTTCAGAAAATTCCGGAATTTTCTGAAAAATTCTGAAAAAATTCTTATAAAAAAATATATTTTTTTAATAGATATAAAAGAAATTTAAATTATAATATATAAATTATAATTTAATTATTTAATTATTTAAAAATGGAAAATGAGGAAATATATATATGTCATTATTGTGTAAAATACAATACAAATAATAGATGTGATATGAAAAAGCATTTTACAAGAAAAAATAAATGTAAATGTGTTACAACATTATCTTATGAAGATGCGCGAGATTTAACACTTGGTAAAACATTTATTTTTAAATTTAATAAATCATTATTAAATTTTGATGATTATTTATTTATAGTTAATAATTTTAATCATATAAATAATATTATAAATAATGATTTTAGAAAAGAAATTAAAAATAAGATTAAAAATATAGAATATGATTTAAATGAAAATGAATTAAATGAAAATGAATTAAATGAAAATGAATTAAATGAAAATGATAAAAATAAAAAAAACAAGGAATTATTTGATAAAGAATATTATAATATAGAAAAAAAATGTTATTTATGTAAAGATTGTTTTACAGAATTTACACGAAAATACAATTTAATAAAACATTTAAATAATAAAAAATCTTGTTTATATAAACAAAATATACAAAAATTAATTAAAAAAAATAATGAACAATCTTTAATAACTTTACAAAAAGAAGAAGAAGAGCGAAATAAATATAAAGAAGATATTATTCAAAATATTCAAAATATAGGTACTCAAAATATCCAAAATATAGGTACATTAAATAATAATAATAATAATACTCAAAATAATAATTATAATTTTGCGATTCGTGATTTTGTAAATGACCGATATGATATAAGTCATATTAAAGATTCATTTTATGAAAAAAAAGATTTTTTCCTTTATCCCAATTTTTTGCAAATGATAATGGAAAATGAAAAAAATAGAAATATATTTTTTGTTGATAAAGAAGCCGTTTTTTATATGGATAATGAATTAAATAAAATGAGTTCCGATAAAGCCGGTTATATGATATTAGATAAATTAAGTGAATCTTTTGATCAACTTCTTTACAGACAAGATAAAGAAGCGCGTGATTATTATTCTTTTATTTCAAAATATTATCATGTTATAAAAGGTCATTATAAACATGATACTATTTTTAAAGATTATGATGTTGATGCTCAACAATTTTTTTATACTTCTCAAGGTAATTTATTTAGATCTCGTGATAAATATTTAACTAAAATTGTTGGAACTGTTAATAAATTTAGTGATGAAACTCGTGAAAATATAAATAAATCAGGTCATCAAATTAAAAATATTCCTTTAATAAATCCGAATATAGAAGATTATGCTTCTGTAAAAATGCGTTATCGCGATTTAAAAGATAGTACTAATAAATGGTAATGTTTTTATTTATGAGTTGCCTTATCGGCTATATTTACAATATTTACAATATTTACAATATTTACAATATTTTTTCTTCATCAGATGAATAATCTTCCCAATTTTCCATTGAAGATGGAAAAGATTTAGTAGTACTATTAGTAACACTATTAGTAGTACTATTATTTACTTCTTCATCATCAGATGAATAATCTTCCCAATTTTCCATTGAAGATGGAAAAGATTTAGTAGTACTATTAGTAACACTATTAGTAGTACTATTATTTACTTCTTCATCATCAGATGAATAATCTTCCCAATTTTCCATTGGAGGTGGTAAAGATTTAGTAACACTATTAGTAACACTATTAGTGGTACTATTATTTACTTCTTCATCATTAACTACTCTATTTCTATTATTTGAAGTAATAGTACTAGTAATATTTGTACTATTAGCACAATTAGTGATAATATTACTATTTCTAGTATTACTATTTCTAGTATTACTATTTCTAGTATTACTATTTCTAGTATTACTATTTCTAGTATTACTATTTCTAGTATTACTATTTCTAGTATTACTATTTCTAGTATTACTTTTTGTATTATGTTGAAAAATTTCTTTTAATTTTGTACTATAAATAGTTAAAAATTTTAATACTTCTTTATTATGTTTTGAATGATTTGTATCATTTTTAATAATAAGATTATGTAAATCTCTACATACTTGAACTGTATGATTTAAAGAACGTTGTGCAGTTTTTTTATCACCACTATGTTCAATCATCTCAACACTTTCAACGAATGTAACATCTTTAAAAATAAAAATATCATCAACACTAATGTTATTAAGTATAAGTCTAACTAAACTAAAATAATTATCCATATTGGATGGTAATTTAATATTTCGTTCTTTATATTTTTGAATAAAAATTGTTATACCTCTAGTATATCTAGTAGATACATCGCCTTTGTGATTGTACTGACAATTTCTAAAATCATTAGAATTATTAGTACAATCGCTAACACCGTTTATATTTAACACGTTCCCACGGTGTGTGGAAGATACGTGTTGACCGCTAACAGTCTGAATACCCTCGCGGTCACGAAGGGTACTGGGGTTGGTTCCCCGAATGGTTTTTGATGATATCATCTTAAACCATATTATTAAATAATATAATATTACAATAATAATATATTATAATTTAATAACCATCATTTTTTATAATTATAAACTAAAATTTATATAAAATAAAATTTATATATGTAAATAAGCTTATATTTTATTTATATTTTATTTGTATTTTTTTTATGATTTACCTTTTTATTTTGTTTTTTTTTTATTCTTCTTTTTATTTTCTTTTTTTTTTTAGAAAATATATACAGATCAACTACTCAAAAAAGTGCACGCTTAGCCGTAATGTACGCAACATATAGCGGCATAATCGTGTCGATGTTCGGTGCAACGGCCTCCGCAACGTCCAATGCTTCCGCCTGTTCCTCCCAGTCATCTTCTTCAGAAAGAGAAATGGGAGCAGGCAAACGCATAGCAATGTACGCTTTCACATCCATCACGTCACCTCGCATTTTTGCAACACTTTCCGCCTCCGAAATGCTCATCAAGAGCATCTCGAGCGACAAGTGTGCCGGCAAGACAGCAGTGAGGGATGCAGCGGCATCCGCCAAATCGCGCTCCTTCTGAGCACGGTTCTCAACGGACTCGGTCTCAATCACGACAGTGGGGACCTGGATAACACTCGGCTTCTTGAAACGGTTTGGGATCTTGTCAAAGACCCAATCCGAGACAATCTTGTAGCCGCTCTTTCCGTTCCACACGTCCTCACCTTGGACAATCGCATCGCAAATATTGCGCATCTTGTCAATGGTGATTTCCTGAGCCACTTTTTCCAACCTCTCAAGGTTGGAAATCTTGTCATTTTGCAGCGTATCGAGCACATACTTTTGCATCTCCTTCACACTTCGGTGTTGTGGCAAGACAATGTCAATGCCGCGGTCCCGTAATGCGCTCTTGATGCTCGTGCAAATAGAATTGTACTTCTCAATGATTTGTTTCTTGTCATCGCGACGGAAGAAATGGCCACCTCCCTCAAAGAGAGAGGTGACCAATTCCGTAACCGTACCACGATTGATAGAGTTCATTGCTTTAGTACGTACAAAGGGTAGCCCACCGGCTAGACCCTGTTCAGGATCTATTTTGATTTAATAATTATTCAGTTTCTTTCTTCTGTCATTTTTTCCATTTATACCATTTTTCATATATATAATCAAAATGATATAAATAAAATCAATATATATATAAAGATTAACATCAAAAGAAAATAAAGATTAACGTAAATGTAATTACTTATATGTTCCAAATACACGGTCCCATAAAGAAAATCTTTTACTGTAATTACAATTGTTATAATAATGATGATTTGTATGGTCCTTTGTATATAAATCAATACCTAAAAGTTTAGGTAACCATACACATTGTACAAAAGAACCTATTTTTGTAATATTTTTCCCACTATGTCCACATAATTCAATATATATTTTTGAAATATATAATATAAAAAGCATATATGTTGAAATACGAATATTTAATAATGAGATGCAAATATAAGATGTTAAATAAAATGGTAATACATTTGTAAATAATAAATCAAGTATATGATGATTAAATGTAGAAATTAATGTTGGAGTATGGTGGCTATGGTGGACTCTGTGGGCAAAAAAATGCGTTTTATGTTCAATACGATGTGTTATATAATGAAACAAATCAAAAATAATTTCAAAAAGAAATGATTTAGGAATAAAATAAAGTATATCATATAAAAAATCGTTAACTTTACTATTTTGATAAAATAAACATGAATAATTGAATAAAAAGTATAAACTAATACTATCTAATAAAGAAATTTTTATGAAATTTTCTTTATAATCATACAATGATTCTATTTTCCTATGTAAATGTATATAATCATATTTTTCAGTATTATAATCTAATAAAGTATATAAAAAATAATTTCGGAAAAAGGATAAAAAACATAATATAAAAAATTTATAAACAAAATAAGTATACATAGTATATTCTAAAAATCCGTAACTATAAAAAAATAGATTTATATATAAAAAATTTAAAAATGAACTTTTTGAAATCATTTTTATTTAAATTTTTAACAAATAACTATTTGTTAACAATAAATTATAGATGAAAAAGAAGCTTAAAATAATATTTATTTAATTTAATAAAGCAAAATTTATAGAATTTCGGCAATAGCAACATTTATCATCTTTACAAGAATGAAAATAATCTGATAAACAATTTACATGATAATGATTTTTACATTTTTTACATTGAATAAAATGTGATTTATCATTTTCTAAACATATGACACATTCTTTTTCTTTTATATACTCTTCTTTTTTATAAAATTGTAAAAATGTATTTAAAAAATCTATATTTTTATGATTTATTTTTTTTATATTATATTTTTTTACTTTTTTAGATAAATATTTTATATATTTATTTTTAATTAAATCGTTTTTATTTATAAGATTATATAGAAGTGTATAATCATTTAATGTAAAAATATATTTTATTATTTCTTTATTTATTAAAAAATCATTATTTTGATTTATTTGATTTTCTAAAATGATTTTGATAAGCTCTTTATTTTTACTTTCTAAAACCATTTTTACAAATCCATCATAAAATTTATATTTTTTACTATATAATTTTTTTATAATTTCATATATACTTTTATTATCATCTTCATAATCTTCATCTAATATTATATTTTTATAAATAATATTTACAAAATTATATTCATGATTTGTACTATTTACAAAATTGTGTAAATCTATATTTTTAGAATCTAATAAATATAAAATAGTATTATATAACTTATTTTTAGCACATATGGTTAGTATAGATTCATTGTTTTGAATATGATTTATATATTCTGATTTTTTTACAATATTTAGATTTAATAATTTTATACTTTCTCTATCATTTAATTTATATAAAATCTTAAAAAATTCATCTTTTGAAAAATATAAATCAGGTTCTAATATAAACCAATCAAACCAATCAATTAAATCAATTGTATGAGTATTATATTGTAAACCATTATAAAAAAAACGATTTATAAATGTATAAAATAAACTTTCATTATTTACATTTACATTATTTATTATTTTTAATCTATTTCTTTTTATTTCATTTGTTTTTAATGATTCTTTTTTAATTGTATTACTTAAGTGAATATCAAACAAAAGTTGACTTATTACATTTTTATAACCATTTTTAGAAGCAACAAACAATGTATTTTCATTATATTGGTCAATATAACTTAAATTTATACTTGGTTCCCAATCTCCTGTTCTTCTAAGTAATAAATCAATGATTTTATCATCAACGTGTAGTAACATTGCTTCGTGAATATAATGATAACCATCAATAATGGATTTATCAAAAAACGGACTATTTACAATTTTATAAACTTTTTCATATGAATTCTCTTTTAATGATTGTATGAGTGATAATGTTAAATCATCATTAATTTTAACTTTATTTTTTTGATAAAATCTAAATAAAAAATGATTATTTTTAATACCCAAATAAATAAAATATATAATCAAAATAATATATATTAAAGTAAATAAACGGCATGTTATAATATGAATTTTATTTAATTTTTCATAATAAAATTTACTAAATAATCTTTCACATATAAAAAAAAATAATAATACATCGAAAAGAGTTAGAGTTAATTTCATACCATAATATTCACCATAGGTCATTTGATACATAAATTTTTTAATATGTTCCATTTTTATTCAACAAATCAATTACTTTTATAAGTAATACATATATTACTCATAAAAAATATTATTTATATATTTTTTAACCTTATTTTCTACCTTTTACTACTTTTTTGTAAATCGCTAAATTACTCTTTTTCACTTTTGCTAATAAAGCTTTATTCTTCTTCATATGTTTCTTTAAATGTTTATCAATCGTTTCAAAACGCATTTCAGCTACATCATTATCCGCAACAGCTTGAGGGATACCATAATATTCTTCAAATTGTTTACCATAAGCACCATATTTCGCATTTTCCATACTTAAACCAAGTTTTTCGCAAATAGCAATCATTTTAGCTTCACTTGGAGCTTCAATTTCAACATAAGGAGGTAAACCAGGAATGACATCAATGACTATTTCGTTAACAGAAGGTAATTTATACTTTTCGCGAAGAGTTTCATGATAAGCTTTTTGGGTAAAACCAGCACCTAACATAAAATCGCGAGCTTCTTCTAAAGTAGTATTATCTAAAGCGACTTCAAATTCTGAAGCATATTTGTTGGCACCATATTTTTTGATAGTCATTGTAATACCAGATGCTTCTTGACGAACGCGAGCATAACCTTTTTCGGATGGGTTTTGTAAACTGAAAATGTAACGACGATATACCATCATAGGGTGAACTTTTTTAGCTTTAAGAGCTTTTAATTTTTTACGCATATCTTCAATATCGATTTCTAAAAAGCGAGCTTCAATTTCTTTCATTATTCATAAATATCTATTTATGAATAATATAATTTTTAATTTAATTTTTAATTTATTTTTTCATTTTTTTCATAACATCTTTATATAAAATTAAATTGCTCTTTTTTACTTTCTTTAAAAAATCCTTATTTTTTTTAGCATGTTTTAAAAAGAATTTATCAACAGTTTCAAAACGCATTTCAGCAATACTATTAAAAACAGTTTCAGGAATTCCGTAATAATCTGTATATTGTTTACCATAAGAACCGTATTGAGCATTTTCCATACTTAAACCTAGCTTTTCGCACATATAAGTCATATTTGCTTCAGTTTGAGCTTCAATTTCAATATAAGGGGGTAAACCAGGTAATACATCAATAACGACTTCATTAACTTTGGGATGTTTATATTTTTCACGAAGAGTTTCATGATAAGCAAGTTGAACAAAACCGGCACCTAACATAAAATCGCGAGCTTCTTCTAAAGAAGTATCTTTTAAGGCTACTTCGTATTCCATAGCATATTTATTAGCACCATATTTTTTAATGGTCATTGTAGTACCGGAAGCTTCTTGACGAACGCGAGCATAGCCTTTTTCATTGGGATTTTGTAATTTAAAAGTATAACGACGGTAAAGCATAAGTGGGTGAACTTTTTTAGCTTTTAATTTTTTTAATTTTGAACGAATATCTTCAATATCTACTTCTAAAAAGCGAGCTTCAATTTCTTTCATTTTTAATAATATCTATTTATTAAAAATATAAATTTATTATTTAATTTTAATTTTAATTTTATTTTTTCTTTATTTTAATTTTATATTTTCTTTGGTTGTAATTAAATGAAATGCATTTTTGATAGATTCAAAATTATTTATTTGTAATTTATAATGTTTTAGATTTAATGTAGATGATATTTTATCAAAATAAAACCAATTACAACCGCAAGTAACTTCTAAAACAATTGTTTCAGGTTTACAAAAGAGCATATTTGATAAACCAGCACCATGAGCAGCGATAATAACTTTTGCATGATAAAAATATTTAACTTGTGATTCAAAATCTAATTCTTCTAAATATAATGATTCAAAAGAAGCACAACTATTTTTTAAATAATTTTGAAGTTTATCAATATTATTTATTTCACGTCGTTCTTTACCACTACTTAATTTTAAATTTTTTTCATTATTTGGTAAAGTAAACATTTTATTTTGTAAATAATTATCATTTATTAATTTTTTACGAGCACCGCGTTTAATTAAAATAACTTCTGGATATTTTTTATCAATATTTTTATTTTCAATATTAAATTTATTGAAAATAAGAGATCTAAATTTTTGAAAATCTTCTTCTTTTAGAGTTTTTTTATTTGGAACAATAACTGATTCACATTTTTCATTATTAAAATCGTTTTCTAATAATTCAACGTTTTTAGTATCCATAACTAATTCATATATTTTAGAAAAATTACCAATTGTTTGATGTAAATTTTTTTGACGAATTACAGAATCATATTTATGTATATCAATAACTACTTCTGGTAACAAACAGTCGCACATAAAATGGGCATAATGAAATAAATTTCCGGCATCACGATTATTTATTACTTTAATTTTACTCATTTTTTATTCTTATATTACTTTTTTATTATATTTTTTATAATAAAAAGTTATTTTTTTTAATATTGTATTTAATAAGCAGGAAGTTTGAAAGAGCCTAGAAGGCCAGCTAATTCAGCTTTGCTGAATGTAGCCCAAAGGGGTTTCTTTCACCATTCTTCTTTTGTTCCACCTTCATATGGTTTACCATGTTTTTCGCGAATCATAATACTATTAACAGATTCATCATGTTTTATATCATTTTCTAAAGTATAAACATAAGTTAAAATACGACCATATTTATCAAATTCTAAACATTTCATTTGAACAATTGAATCAATACCACCAATAAGTTCAATAAAACGATTTTTAGCGGCAACAGCTAATATTTTTTGAGCATCGCGATTAGGATCATCTTTTTTGGGTTTCATTTCAGCACAATCATATCCCATACAACGGCATTTATATTTCATAATTTCACCATTATATTCAAATAATGCGGTAAAAGTATCTCCATCATAAACATCAATAACACGAGCAATAATTACTTTATCTTTAAAAGAAAAGAGTGGTATTTTAGAATGATCAACAGATTTTAATTGTAAAATATTATTATTCATTTTTATAGATTCTAATTGAAAACAACATAAATATTTTTTAATAAATTCACTCATTTTATTTTACTTATTTACTATTATATAAAATCTCTTTATCATAAAAAAATGTTAAAAAATTTTGAAACAAGCAAATAAAGTTAAAGAAGAAATGAGTCCACAACAAATATGTAAAGTATCTTCATTTTGGCATAAATTTATATAATTATTATATTTTATAATTTTTTTATCTTTTTCTTGACACGAATCATTGTCTATTTTATAATTTTGTTCATAAATAATATTTTTTTCATAAATATATAAATCTTCTATAAAATGGTCCATTTTATATTATTTAATAATATATTTTTATATTATTTAATAATATATTTTTATATATTATTTTCTTTTATATATTTTTAATATAAAAGAAATTTAATTAATATAAAATATATTAAATATAATATTTTTAACAAATAAAAAATGTTTATGAATTTTAATGGAATGCCAATGAATATGAACATGAATCAACCAAATGCTGTACAAGAGAAAAAAGGTGGATTACAAATAGTTATATTAGCAGGTGGTAAAGGTAAAAGAATGAATAGTGGTGTAATACCGAAAGTGTTATGTAAAGTTCGTGGAAAAGAGATGTTACTTCATATATTGGAGGAAGTAAGTCGTATACAATGTGATGAAATATTTATTGTAGTAAATCCTCAAAGCGGACCATTAATAGAAGCAATATTAAATAAAAGCCGTTTAATTGTGTTATCAAAAGTGCGTCTTATATTACAACGTGAAAGTAATGGAACAGGAGGTGCTTTACAATCTGTATTACCAAATTTGGCAAAAGATAAATCTACATTAGTATTAAATGGAGATATGCCAAATATTAAAGCTGAAATGCTTGGAGAATTTATCAAAAAAAATATGGAAGAGCATACTGAAATGGGTATTGTAACAGCATTATTAGATAATCCATCGGATTATGGACGTATTATACGGAAAAATGAGCGTTCAAAAGATCGAGCTTTTTTAAAAATAGTGGAAAAGAAAGATTGTGTAAATGCAGAAGAGTTGGAAACAAAAGAAGTAAATGCAGGAATATATTATTTTAATAATATAATTTTATATACATATTTAGGTAAATTGAATAATCATAATAAAGCAGGAGAATATTATTTAACATCAATTTTTGACGAAATCCGTAAAAAAGAGGACAACGAAATATTACTTTATACAATTCCAAAAGAACAAAATAATCAAATATTAGGTATCAATACTCCTGAAGAACTAAGTTATGTTGAAAAGAATTATTAAAAATTATATAAATATATATGTAAAAAGAATGAATATAAAGAACTTTTTATAATATAAAGTAAGTATAAATTTATTTTTACCTTATTACCTACCTTATTAGTTAAAAAATGACATCTACTTTTACATCATCCTATGATTTTATTCATCATCTTGATGAAAGTTATATTGATAAATATGTAACACTAAAAGGATGGGTTCGTAATATGAGAGTTCAAAATGATTTAATTTTTATTGAAATGTTTGATGGACTTTCTTCAAAAACAGTTCAAAATATTATTGAAAAAGTTAAAGTTCCTACAGTATTTGAAAAAGCGAAAACTCAACTTCATAATTCATCATCGCTAATTCTTCATGGAGTTGTTGTTAAATCACCATCATCAGGTCAAAGTATTGAAGTAAATGTTTCAGATATTTCGTATATTGGTAAAGTGGAAGATCCAATGAATTTTATATTATGTGCGAAAAAGATGAATATTGAAACGCTTCGTTCACATCAAGAATGGAGAGCCAAAACGAAAACTTTTAATGCGGTTTTCCGTATTCGAGGTGGTTTAATGCGTGCTACTCACGCTTTCTTTGAAAAACATAATTTACTTCATTTAGATCCAAATGTAATTACAACATCGGATTGTGAAGGTGCTGGTGAAGTATTTACAATTACCAATCTTCATAAAAGTGAATATATCAAAGATATTCCCCAAACAAAAGATGGTAAAATTAATTATAATGATGATATGTTTGGTAAACATGCATTTCTTACGGTATCATCGCAACTTCAACTTGAAGCACTTTGTTCAGGACTTTCTCGTGTATATACAACGAATCCATCATTTCGTGCGGAGCATTCAGTATCAAATCGTCATTTAGCATCATTTACACATATTGAATATGAACTAGCTTGGATAGATCATAATGATTTAATGAATTTTACGGAAGATTATGTAAAATATTGTTTTAATTATGTATTAGAGCATCATAATGATGATTTGAAAGTATTGGATGGATTTGTTTCAAAAGGTATTATTGATAAACTTACTATGTTGGCACATAGTGTATATGAGCGAATTACTTATAAAGAAGCATTAGAAATTTTGAGATCAAATGAGCATAAACCATTTATGGAAAGCGCAATTAAAGAGAAGAAAATAGAAAAAGTTCCAGAATTTGGGGATGATTTAGGATCAATATGTGAGAAATATTTAACGGAAGTCGTTTTTAAGAAACCGATTTTTGTATATAATTTCCCAGCAATACTTAAATCATTTTATATGAAATCCAATAATGATTCTGATCAGAATGGGAATGGTGAAACGGTACAAGGAAGCGATTTGCTGATTCCAGGATTAGGTGAATTGGTTGGGCAATCTATTCGTGAAGAAAATTATGAGAAACTATGTGCAGTAGCAGCAGCGCGAAAAATGGATACAACTCCGATTGAATGGTATATGAATTTACGAAAATATGGTACATTTCCCCACGGAGGAGCAGGATTAGGTTTTGATAGATTGGTAAGTGTATGTACATTTATGGAAGGAAATGTGCGAGATGTTGTGCCTTTCCCTGTATGTTATAAAGAATGTAAATATTGAATGCTTTTTCTTTCTTTATAAAGAAAGAATCAGTCTAAAAATATAATAGTGATAAATACGTATTATAAGTGTTTGCCCAAACGTAAATAAAATATGTAAAAAAAATGAAATAATGAAATTTAAGTGAATAAAAGGAAAAAGTTGTTTATAAATTCGTAAAAGTTAAATATTTTATTATTTATATAATAATAAGATATGTTGAATATTTTTCAATGTTTAACAATAAATTATATTCCGTTAGATATTCAAAATAAGATTCAAAAATATTATGAAAATATAGCTCATATAAGATATTTATTGGAGTTAGAAGCATATATAATACGTATATGTGAATATATTGATTATTCAATAAATGATTCATATAGAATGAAAGTTGAAAAAATAAAATGTTATGATTTTTCTGAATACAAGGAATTAGATTTATATTTTCGTGAAACATTTTATGAAAGTTATACAAATAAAGAATTTATAGATAATTTTTACAAAAAAATATATAATAAACATGTGATGATACATCATTTAGTCATTGCTTATGAAAAGGAAAATAAACTTATTTATCCTAAAATCAATAATTATCTATAAACGTAAATCATATATAGTCTAAATATTATAAATAACAAAAAAATGATAGATAAAAGTATTTTGCGTATTTTTTTTATAAATTAAATGCCCATCAGTAGGACTTGTGGGAAGTGGTACAAATATAGTGCCCAGCTACAGGCGGTAGCTACCATTTCTTGGTGATAAGAAGTGGGGGAGTAGGTGATCTTAGGATACACGCTTCACAATTTATTGTGGAGGCCTTTACGCAGGCAGTAATGTAAGTCCGAATGTTCGTAAAGTGTTGGCAATTTCACATGTTATTCAAATTTATTTGATGACACCATAAAGGATGGATGTGCAAAAGCGCATTCTTAACACAAAAGTGCCGTGGGTGGAAACCTTTGATCCATTATTACCTAGAGTGAAAAACTCAACTCTTTATAATTTTGTTTATAATATTTTTGTTTATAATATTTTTGTTTATAATATTTTTGTTTATAATAATTTTTTATTTTTTATTTTTAAATATATAAATATTTTTATATTTTTAATAAAATTTGTTTATTTAAGAATCTGAAGGTTGAACAGGTTTGGGTTTCATAACCGCAGTAGCATAAGGTCCTTTAGGACCAGCTCCACGTCCATGAGGTCCGCGACCACCACCTCGTCCATTCCCTTGGGAATGAGGTCCGCGACCACGACCACCTCCTCTTCCACCATGTGGACCAGGAGGTCCTTGATGGTGTTTGAAAGGGGGTCTATGAGGTACGAAACCATCAGCATCAGGAACACTCGGATCATTATTCTTTGGGAAAGCTGTAGCAGCCTTTACAGGACCCTTTCTAGGTCCAGTAGGTTTGGGAGCCCATGAAACATAAATGTTGTATGAACCATTGTCTTTGTGTCGGAAGAAACCGGTATGGTATCCTTTTGATTCAACAGAATTGTTAAAGTGGTCTGTAAGCTTCTTGAAAAAGTGGAAATGTCCTCGAGTGATCATATCACGTAGGAAAACATTATCACCAAATCGGATCTTAGTACCGTTTTTATCAACTTCAGCATCCTTCACATCACTAAAATAGAAAGTGTAAAGAATGGAGCGATAATGACCTACGTCGCTATCAGCTTTAATCTTTGCACTCGCATCTTTAGTAATCTCAGCAATTGCAAGGTCGTAAGCAGCGTTAAAACGCGCTCGTCGCTCCTCTACAATCTTTGAGGTTTGCTCTTGAAGAGCTTTGGGGTCAGGAATGGTTGAAGTAGAAACTTCGGTAGTAGAAGTAGCAAATTCAGACATTTTATTTGTAGACTTTAAATAAACAAATTGTTATATTTTTATAATCTAAATTACTTATATAAATCTTATGTTTATAAATAAATCAATTTTTTTATTTATCAAAATTATAATAACGTAAATGAATCATTTTTTTATTTATTTACGATTTTGTTATTTTGTTATCTATATTTACAATTTTATGTAACGTACATGTTCCACAATGGTCTTCATTTGATAAATCAACCTTCTTATTCATTTTTATATCACAATAATCAATATTCCATCTTCCAAGTAAACATAGTGGTTCTTTTTTGATAAAAGAATTAAAAAAACGGATTAAAAAACTCATTTTATAGTATAATTATATGTAATAATATAATAATATAATAATACTATATACTATGTAATACTTAAATAAAGATAAATCATTTTTTTAATTTTATTTATAACGTAAATTAAAATAAATAAGTATTATAAGTGTTTGCCTTTATACGATATTATTTTTTAGAAATAATCTAATTTATAATTAAATAAGCTATTATTTAATTATCATATGTTAAATAGTCATTTAACTTCTTTTTTTTTATATTATTATAAAAATTATATAATACAATGTAATCAAAATAATCAAAAAATATTATTAAAACCACAATTATTTTATTATTTACAACCATTATTTATATATTTATATTCAAAATCATTTACATATAAATCATTTTTATTTACATTACTTTTTATTGAACTTTTTTATGCATGTGGTAAAAGTGGAGATTTAATAAATAAAAATGCTTTAATTAAGTACAGTAATGATATATCTTCATATAAAATTATGAAATTTTTTAATCATAGTGCTTTTCATATTATATTTTATTTAAAATTATTTTATTTAAAAAATAATGATGTTAGTAGTAAATATTTAATCTTTTTTTTATTAAATTTATTTCAATTTGGAATGTATATAAATAAATCGTATGTACGCCGTCTTGAATATATAGAAGAATTACAATATAATAAAGAATTTCAACTTATTAAAGAAAAAAATGAAGCTAATAATCAATTAATCATATATCCATCTTATTATAAAATACCTATTATCACAAGTAATAAAGAAGAAATTAAAAATATCATTCAATATACAAATTTTTTTGTGTCTCAAAACTATTATTTTTATATATTTGGTTTCATCCATTTTTGGATTTATTTTTTATGATAAATCATTTTTATCTTTCTTTTCTTTTTTCTCTTTACTATTTTTAACTATATATGATTCATCATTGTTTGTTAATTTTTCTTTTAAATAATGGTCTTGATGATGTTTATAGCATTTTAAGTTATAATAAATGTTTGCTGGATTTGTGCATAATTTACCATTTTTTTGTTTTACATTACAATGTGGATCTATTTTAAATTCTGGGTTATATAAATCAATTTTAAGTTCTTTTTTTGTTTCTTTTACTTTATTATTTAATTCTTCAAAAACATCTTTATTTTCATCTTCTTTATGAAATACTTTATTTACTAAAATATTAAAATCATCAATCCCATTCTTCAATTCTTCAACATTTTCTTCTAAATTGAATTTTACAGTCAATATATTATTATCTACTTTTGAAGTAATTTCATTAAGTCCAATATTTTTAATTGAATTTTTAATATTTCCTAAAATAGTTTCCAAATATGTAACCTTATTTTCTAGCACTGTTTTATCAACATTATTTTTTAAAAATGCAAAAGTATTATTTAATTTTTGATACAATGTTTCATAATCTTCTTTAATTTTTTTATAAGAAACTTTATAATCTTCTTCTTGAATATGTTCATTAGAAGTATCTTTAGGTTTATGAGTACCACATTTACCTCCATATTTAGGATTACCTTTCTTTTTACATAAATGACCTGATGCTAATATTGTTCCACATAAATCATTATTTACTAGATTTTCTTCATTTACAATTTGTTTATTTTGAATGGTTAATACTTTATTAAGAAGGAAATCTTCACCATGTTTTTTACAAACACAATATTTAGCTCCATTTTTTTCAATCGTTATATAATTACCATTCTTTTGAGGATTTGCATTTCCAGTACAATGATTTCCATTCTTAAGTGTCACAGCACAAGCTTTCTTTCCATATATAGATTCAACTGATTCATATTTATCATTATTTTTAATAATAAGACTATTACCTTTTTTATATTGATACATATGACCATAACATATATGTACTGATTTATTAGGTGTTAATGATAATATATGTGAACCAGATGAATTACAAGAATAATAGGTACCATTGATTGCTTGTTCAACACAAATGCAAGGTTTATAAGTATAAGATTGTACTATCTTTTTAGGAAAGTGAACATTTTCAACTCCAACTTTTCCTTCAGGAAGTGTTAAAAATCCGCCGTCTTTTTGACATATTGGACAAGTAGCATATTTATACATATTCCCACTACTTGCATAGCTATTATTTCCTTTATTTTTAAAATACCAATCATAAATACAATCATAACAAAAAATATGTTGAGGATTACATTTTAAGATAACTTTTTTAGATAAATCACTTATATCTTCTGCGCATATATTACATAAAAATGTATGATTCATTTTTATTATATTTATATTATTCTATTTTATTTTATTTTTTTTTATAATCATTTTTTACATATTTTTTATATTTTAATTTTTTAATAAAAATATAATTTGTTAATAAAAATATTTTTTTAACAATTTTTATGTTTACCACACTTACCATTGTATTCAGATTTGCCTTTATTTTTACAAGTACCTGAACCATTTTTAAGAGTAGCTCCACATAAACCAATATGAATATTGATAACTTTGGGTTTAACTTCTGATTCAGAATCAGAGTTACCAAAAATATCAGTATCATCTTCTAAATCAATATTTTGTTTATTTTTGTTATGTATTTCTTTTTTACAAAGACCGTAATTATCTAGTTTATTTAAACAAAAACCATATTTAAGTTTATTGTTAGGAAAACAACAAATATTTTTGTATGTACTTTCTTTACTAGCAATCACATCATCATTAAATGTTAATTGAATACCATGATTATATAGTTTTGTATGATCATTACATAAATAATATTTTTTATTATTAATAGTAGTGGAATACATTTTATTATACATATTGGTATTTATACATTGTTTAATATGTTTATTATATGGCATTTTACAATTACATTGAATGTAAGGTGATTCAAAAATTTCATCATTTTCTAAAGTTATATTTTCACCTTTTTTATATTTGTAATAATGAATCGAACAAATACTTTTATATACTTTCATTCCATTATTATTAGGCTTACTACTCAAATTCATATATGAATATTCATTGTTACAATCTTTATGTTGGCATTTAGAACCAGCTACTCCGCCAAATAAATTAGTATTATTACCAAATCCATATAAAGTAAAACCAGCAAAAGAAGGAGCTCCTTTTACGTGAACTCCAATAATAGGGTTAATATGAGGTGGTAATAAAGGTAGTACGCCTCCATCTTTTTTACAAATGGGACACGTACATTGTTTATTATCAAAACTGCTACCAAAAGAGTTACTATAATTATGTTTGATGGTATTATACCAATCAAAAATACAAGTATAGCAAAAGTAATGATTTGGATTACAAGCTAACGTAACCAATTTATCATTTTCAATATTTTCAGTACAAATATTACAATATTTCTCTGAAAGAGAAATATTATTTAAAGTTTCTGAAAGAATATTAATATTATTATCTTCAACAAGACTCATCTTATTAAAATAATTTACGTTATATGTTTTAGACGTTTTAAATCTTAATCTTTTTATTTTATTAACTATTTATACCTAAAGTTTATAAAAATTAAAAAATCATTTTTTTTATAAAAATTGATTTATTTTAAATAAAAAAAGAGTATAAAAAGATAATGATTATAAAAATATAGATTATATATTATTAAATTTAAGTAAAATGCATCCTCAACTCTTTATTAAACTTGAAGTAGAAGGTGCTAAAATGCCTTCCTATGGAAGTGAATATGCTGCTGGAATGGATATCACATCATGTGAAAAAGTAACAGTACCATCTCATGGACGAGCTCTTGTAAGTACTGGTTTTTCAGTATCCATGGATTCATCTATTATGGATAAATATTATTTACGAATTGCACCGCGTTCTGGACTTGCTGTAAAGCAAGGTCTAACAACTGGTGCAGGAGTAATTGATAGTGATTATAGAGGAATTGTAAAAGTTCTACTATTTAATCATGGAGATGAAGATTATGAAGTAAAACCTGGAGACCGAATTGCTCAAATGATTATGGAACGTATTCTGAGACCACATTTTGTAGAAACAAATACTCATGAAGAGTCAAGTCGTGGAACAAGTGGATTTGGAAGTACTGGAAATAATTAAATAATATTTAATAATCTATAAAAAAATCAAAATATAATATAGATATATTATATTTATTATAAAATAAAAATATGGTTAGTAAAAAAGAAGAATTTCGTAAAAAGTTATTAGAATCTTTATTTAAAGATGCTAAAAAGAAGAAGACTCAAGAATGTACATCAAGTTGCAAACCAGTTAAAAAAGAAGTTAAAAAGAAAGTCAAAAAAGTAAGTACAAAGAAAAGTACTATAAAGAAAGTAAGTTCAAAACGTTATTATGCGCAAGCACATAATAACTCTCGTTTGCATAAAGCAAACTCGCGTATGCATGGTGGCGATAATTTTATAAAAGATCTTCAAAGGGCAGGAAAAGGTTTAGGATTATCGATGCAACATACATTTCAAAGTATGTCAAACTTAGGTAAAGATTTATATTGTGAAACAGAAGCTGTAATGAATATTGGTCGTGAATTGGATTTAGGATATACAAAAGATTGTCCTTTTACAAAAACAAAATCGTGGGAATGGAGTAAAATTAAGCAATAATTTATTTGTTAAAAAATATAAAAAAAATGAAATAAATGAAATAATAATAAAAGAAAATAAATAATATAAAATAATTATTTTATATTAAATGAGTCAACCTCAATATGAATGTGTAATTTGTTTAACTTCTTTTGATAAAAAAGAAGATATCAAACAATTATGTAAAAATTCAAAAGATCATATTATGTGTAATGATTGTTATTTGGATATATTGACACGAGTTATTATTGAAAAGAAAGATGTACAATGTCCGTATTGTAGGTGTAAAATACAAAAGTATAAAAATATTGATATATCGGAACAAACAACTAAAAATATTCCAACATTACCAATGAAAAATAATAAATTACATGGGAAATGTATATATTATTATTTAAATAAGCATATTATGGAAAGTGTAGAATATATAAATGGGAAAAAGCATGGGCATCATATTACGTATTATGTAAATGGATTTGTAAAAAGTGATTTTAATTATTTTAATGGAAAAATAAATGGAAAAGTTTTATTATATTATGAAGATGGTAAAAAGCATAAAATAATGAATTATAAGAAAGGTTTATTAGATGGAGAATATAAAGAATATGATATAGATGGAACACTTTTATTAAAATGGTATCATTATAAAGATAATAAAAAAAATGGATTATGTATGGATCTTGAATTTACTGAATTAAAATATCCATATTATGATTATCGTAGAAATGTATATATTACTCATCATTATGAAGAAGTTACAAAAAATTATATAAATGATGAAATCATAAAAGATAAAAAAATAAAAAAATAACTAAACGGTTGCTAAAAATTGATAATGTAAGATTATTCAATTTTTATACGGTTGCTAAAAATTGATAATGTAAGATTATTCAATTTTTATACGGTTGCTAAAAATTGATAATGTAAGATTATTCAATTTTTATACGGTTGCTAAAAATTGATAATGTAAGATTATTCAATTTTTATACGGTTGCTAAAAATTGTTTCATATTGCTTTTAATCTTATTTTTTTCATTATTTTCTTCACGTTTAATGGGTGTAATATTTGCGTTTAATAACGCAATAATAGCATATAAATAATAAAATTGACATAAATGATACATAGAATCAATGGTTTCTTTTGTTTTTAAAGATAAAGCATTTAATTCTTCATTATTAATACCTTCCATAGTAGCCAAAGTATTTAAAATTTCTAATAAAATATTTAAATGTTCAATATATTTAACGCGAACATTATTTGTATATTCAGTATATAATAAGTTAAAATCATTACCTTCGCGACCGTGAAGTATAAGAGATTTCTTTTCACTTAATGTAAGTTTTCGAAATAAACCTTTATTTTCATTGCATTCTTTTTCAGTCATATAATTAATAAATAACATCATTGTTTGAATGCGTGATTTAGTATCCATACTCATTAATTCATTATAATTATGGGGTAAGCATACTTGGCATTTATCAAGATTTAAGAAGCGTTGATAACAATAACCGCCTTCAAAACCGCTACTTGTTTTTTTGGGTAATGTAGATAAAATGGAAGCAATAATATTTCCGCGAACAATGAAGTGTTCACTAATGGCTTTACATAATTGAGCTTTATTCATTTTGCATTGATCACTATTAGCACAAAAAGCTGTAGGAGTCTGATAATTGCGTACTTGATATTGAATTTTTTTATTTTTATTTAAAGAAATCTGTTTTTCAGTTTCATTAGCTTCTCCAACTTTAGTTTTAGTAATGTTTCCTTTATTGGGTATTTGGTTTAAGAATTGTTGTAAATTATTATTTACTAAAAATTTAATATTTGAATTATTTCCATTTCCATTTTTTTTAATATTAGTATTAGTATTTCTATTGGTATTTATATTCCTATTGGTATTAGTATTAATATTTTGATTTTCAATATTATTTAATCCAAAATTTTTATTAGCTTTTTGAATCTTTTTCTTTAAATTTTGAATTTGATTATTATTTTGATTTAATAAACGACGATTTTGTTGATTTTGTCCATTATTTTCAAAATTAGTTGGAAAATTATTTTTATTTTCAAATAATCCATTTTTTTTATTAAAAGGTAATCTTGAAAAATTTTTATTTGATTCATATTGAGATTCAGAAGATGAATTATTACCATATGATGAAGATGATGATGAATTACTATTATTTCTGTTTGTAGCACCGCCAACTATTGGTTTATTTTCACTATTTTTATTTTCACTATTTTTATTTTTAATTTCTTTGAGTGAAGTTGATAATAATTCGTTAACATGACCAATATTAATATATCTTAATTTATTTTGAGGATCAACAATGGTCATGGGAATATCATCTAAAATAATTCCTTTATTTGCAAATATTTTAGGGTTTAAATCCATTTCATGATTCCATAAATGTTCTTGAAGTTGTATTTTAAATTCATTAACAATAAAGGTATCTTGATTAGAAGGTGAATAAGATAAAACGGCTTCTAATTTTTTTGAATTATTATTAGAATTAGTAATTTTGTTATGAATATTTTGTAGTGAATGAATATCTAATTGAAAGAGTTTCTTTTTATAAATAGTGGATAGTTGTTTACAAAAATTATCATTTAAAAAATGTATATGATAAGATGTGTATAATTCTTTAGATATTTTAATGATTTGATTAAATAGTTCTTCATCATCTTTAAGTTTATTAATTTCAAAATCATTTATATTAAACTTTTTTTGTTCAGCTTCTTCACTTTTTTCATATTTTGTATTAAATGCACCCATATTTAAAAAAAAATAATATCTATAATTAAATTATATTTAAATTTTTATAAAAAATAATATAAAATTTTATATTATTAAATCTTTTTATTTTTATTCTTCATTTTTTATATAATCTTCAATATGAACACATATTTCATTTATCAAATTTTCTTCAATTTTTTCTAATGTTTTTGGTGTTAAATCATTTTTTAATGTAGATTTTTCAACAATATCATATATATCAGTAATTAAATGAACAAGTTTATCAGGATTTTTATCAATATGTATAGCTTCATGAATTGTATTACTATTATGTATATATTTTTCACGAATTTTTAGTTGTGTTTCTTTTGAATTAGGATGTAATTCATCTTTAGCTAAACAATCGCATATTTTTTCTTCATTATTAAATTCTTTATTACATATTTTGCAAATATTATCATTATTTAATTTATTTTTACTATTTCTTAATGAACTTCCTAATGAAATAACGCTATTTACTAAATTTTTAAATCTATTTGTTGGAGATGTAGGTGTAGATTGTATATTATTTTTTTCAGATAATTCAATATTTAATGTTTGTAAATTATTTTGTAAATTATTTTGTAAATTATTTTTACTTGTTAAACAAGAAGGTAAACAACATTTATAAAAATTATTCATATTATCATTATATTTAATTTCTGTCATTATTTATAATAAATATTTTTTAAAAAATTTCGAAAAAAATAAATAAAAAATCTTTTTATTACTATAAATAAATTAAAAATAAAAAATAAATATTTAATAATTTATTTTGTTTTTAATTAAAAATAAATATTTAATAATTTATTTTGTTTAATAAACTTAATTGGTTCATATATTTTTTTAAACAAGTATAAAAATATGTTTTTTCATAAAAATATGTTTGTTTTTTACTCATAACATAATGATGGGCTTCTTGATAATTAACTTGAGCATATTTAATAAAATAAGCCATTAAAATGGCATCAATATCTTGTTTATTTTTAAAACCTAAAATGCAAACATTATTATTTTCGACAATTGTTTTTTTATAAATAAATTCAATAATATCGTATAAATATTCGTATAAACGAATATTAATTTTTTGTTCATCAAAATGGTTAATATCATAATCCATATCAATAACAATTTCTTCAATAGCGGAGGAATTAAATAATTTTTGAGATTTTGAAAGATGAATAATTGTTTTAATTTTATTTCTTTTAAAGAATTTGTCACTTTTTTCTTCTTCATAATAAGCAAAATGTATATAAGGTAATACTTCAATCATTATAAAAATATATTATTATTTTTAATAAATATATTTTGTAAAAAAATAGAACATAAATCATTTTTTATAAACTAAGGTAAAGATTTAAAAACTATTAAATAAATTAAATAAATAATTAATAATACTAATAATATTGTTGCAGCATATTTAAATGTGGATATAAATGACCGATTTTTTTGAATACCTATATTTTTAGCAAGTTTATCAAATATGGATTCATTTTTCATTTTCTTATTTTCAACTATTATGAATTCTTCTTCTAAAATATCTTGTGCTTTAATCAATATATCTTTTGATTTTTGTGATATACTTGTTCCAAATACTTTATCAATATATTCTTTTGTAATTTCATAGAATGACTTATCTTCATATTTTATATCTTTTATTTCACATTCATTTACATCATCACATACTTTTTCAGGTGTTTTTTCTAAAAAGTATTCAATACCAAAATAACTAATTGCACTTACAAAAATACCTAATAAAAGACCAAATAAGAAATATGTTGCATATTTAAAACCACTATTGTGTGGATCATATTTAAATAATAATAATATAATAAATGATATAAATGGAATATTTAAATTTAATTTTTCACCACTTGTTAATATAACACCACTTGTAGAAGAAGCACATTTATCATTTTTAGAATTATATACTTTTGTAGTTAATTTTGATTCACTCTTTTTACGTGTTAAATATAAACCATATAATAAAATAAATATTGTTACAAAATATATACTAATATTTACACTATGATCTTCATTTGTACTATAATTTGAAATAATTGCAACAACTGCAATTATAAATAATAAAGCTCCAGTAATTGTATTACTATCAGTTTCACCAGTGCCACTTTTACCAATTGTATATTTTTTATAAATTGGATATCCTAAACCAATAATATAACCAACAAAAAAAGAAGGACTAATTGTTCCACTTTTTGTAATAATATTTTTAGATGAAAAATTTGTAAATAAATAAACTACAAACGATAATGTTAATAATGTAATAAAATCAACAAATTCATTATTCCAATAATTTGGAATATATGTACTTACTACTGATTTATTTTCATCTTTTGAAATCTCAATACTTTTATGATAAAATTTATCAGGATAATATTGAAAAAATGTACTATAAACTATTTTAATACCAAAATAACCAATTATAATAAATGATATAAATGTTTGTATTGATTGTATATTTGAATCATTATTATTTACATTATCTTCCGATTTACTATTTTTAACATATTTTATAAAATTATTATTTAAATTACTACTCATTTTATTTTATATATATTATAATCTATATAATATTCTATATTGTTATAATATATTTTTTGTTAAAAATAACTTATTTGTTAAAAATAATAAAAAAATGATAATTTATTTTTTAAAAATAAATGGATATAAAGAAGTATATTATAAATATATAATATATTTGTATTCATTTTTAAAATTGAATTATAAATATATATATTAAAAATTCAATAAAATGGATTATGATGAATTTTTTTCATTATATGACTCTGTAAAAGATTCATCAAATAATGAATTATGTAATAATGAAGTAGATGATAAAAATCAAGATAATATTGATGTAAATAAAATTTTAAATCATATAAAAGAACAAAATGAATCAAATACTTTAGATTCAGATTCACATACAGATTCTTTAGATGAAACATATTGTAATAATTGTAAAAATAAAAATTGTGTAATTAATGATGGTGAAATACGTGTATGTACAAATTGTGGTATGGAACATGGTTCCGTAATTGATGATTCAGCAGAATGGCGTTATTATGGAAGTGAAGATAATAAACGTGGTGCTGATCCAAATCGTTGTGGTATGCCAAATAACCAAATGTTAGGTATATCATCATTATCAACAGTTGTTATTGGACATGGATTTGAATCATATCGAAAACTAAGTACATGGTATGGATTAAATCATAAAGAACGAGAATTAATTAAATTACTAAACTATTTTAGACGAAAATGTAATATGTCTAATTTACCTGAATCAGTTACTGAAAAAACGATTCATATGTGGAAAATGATTAGTGAAGATTATATTAAACGCGGAACACCAAAAGATTGTTTATATGCTGCATGTTTCGTACATGCTTTAAAAGATTGTGGTATAACAAGATCAACTGATGAAATTTGTGAATTATTTGATATTAAACAAAAAAAATTAACAAAAGGTTGCAATGAATTTATTGAGTTAATGTACCATAAAGATAAAAAATATGTACAAAAAAATTTATCAACAATTGGAACAAAAGATTTATGTGCAGAATATGCAAAATTACTTGATTATCCAGAAGAACCAAGACAAATGAGTATAAGAGTAGCTATTTTAGTAAATCGATTAGGAATATGTAGATCAAGTAATCCTAAATCAATAAGTGTTGGAATATTATATTTAATTTCGGAACATTATAAATTAAATGTTACAAAAAAACAAATTTCAGATTTATGTAATGTATCTGATGTAACTATTGCAAATACTTATAACAAAATACTTAAATATAAAAAGTTTTTAATTGTTTAATTAAAAAATTAAAAAGTTTTTTATTCTTTCATTCTTTTATTCTTTTATTTTTTCTTTATTAAAATTATTTATTTTTATATAAAAAATAAAAAATTATTTATTTTTTTATAAAGTGAACTATATACTTTCTAGATATAAAAGGATTATATATAAATATATAAAATAAATCTTTATCATGAATTGATAAATTTATAATGAATATATTTAATAACTTTCAAAGTGTATATATTCCTCTTTATAATTCTCAAAATGTAAACAATACAATATTATTAACACCTAATCAATATAATAATTTAATATTATATCAGAAAAATATTGAAGATAAGAAAATAGAATTAAATAAAGTATTAAAAAAATATTTGTATTTTCAAAATCTCGATAATATTGATTTATTGCAAAACTATTCATTATTAATAGATATTATTAAAAAAGATGAAAATTATGTAATTGTAAAAAAATATAATGAAGAAAAAAAGACACTTTATTTATATAAAGTATTTTTAAATAAAAATTATGAAAAAATATATGCAAATAAAAACTTTTATTATATGCCTTTTGAAGCATATATTCCAAATAAAGAAGAATTATGTTTGGTTTATCAAACTAAAGAATTTACAAAAGATGATATGATTAAATTAATGAATCAAAATAAAGATTATATATATGAAAATAATAGTTTAATTGATGATTTTTATAAAAATAATATAAAAGATATATATGTACTTTTACAATTATTTGTACCACAATTACCAAAACGCTTATATTATAATAAATATAATTTAAATGAATTTATAAAACATGAATATAAAAAAATTTATAATGAATTAAGTATACATACTTCATCATTAAATAGATTTTTTACACAAATACAAAAAATATGTAATTTTACAATATTTGGTGGAATTGCATTAAAATATTATTATAAAAAATATAATATATGTGATAAATTTGATTTTATTCAATCAAATGATTATGATTTAAATGTAAGTTATTTAAAAAGTTATGAACTAGAAAATTATGACAATATTACTTATTCAAATTATATTATTTATATGATTTATCATATTAATTTATTTTATGTTAAAAAGATTATTGATAAAAATATATCTTTAAATGTAAAAAATGAAAATTCTCCATATATCAATATGTATATGACTTTTTCAAATAAAGAAGATATGAATATATATATGTGGTTTTTATCACATCATAATATATTTAAATTAAAATCATATTATTCAAATATAATGTATATTAATGATAATCAAATTCCACATATTTATAAAGCTCAATTTATAAGTGAAGAATTAAATAGCATATTAACATTAAAATATATTGAAAATAGTATTGTAAATGTTAAATCAATAATTAAATTAGAAGTACATAATAATCAAATAGATCCATTAGATTTACGAGTAAATAAAAATTATAGTTTAATTGATTTTATATTTCGAACAGATATAAATAATGAATTTAGTGATTATGATAAAGTTGAAAAAGTATATTATAATAATCCAATATTTTTAATGTTAGTTTATATTGATTTAATACAAAAATATCAAAAAAATTGTGTTTCAGTAACATATCGTAAAAAAATAGGAAAAGAAGAAAAAGATAAAATGAGATATACTTTTATTGTAAAATATTTATTAATACCTTATATGATGGAACAAAAAGATATTGTTTTAAAAAGTATGTTTACTTTTATAAACGAAGATAAATATAAAAATATGTTAATTGTTGAATTATTAAAATTTGATTGTGATAAAAATATTTATAATCAAATGAATCAATTTTATGATTTTTTAATTATAAATGTAGAAGCAATAATACATAAATACTTTAATCATGAAGATTATAGATCTATTAAAATAAATGATTATTCTTATGATATTATTAAATATAATGTTAAAAATAAAGTGAATAAAAATAATGATTTTATTAAAAATAATAAAATAAATGATGATAATATATGTGAAGAATCACTTTTTAAAATAAATGATTTTTTACGAATATTATATGATGAAAGATATGTTGAATATAATATTATAAATATGTATAATGACCGTCTTAATCGAAAGTTATTGAGTTTAGAAAATACATTAAATAATGATACTGAATTAAGTGATAAAATAAGTAAATTAATGAAATTATATCATAATTTTGAAAAGATAAAAGACGATTATCAAAGTGTTTATGAAAAAATAATCAAAATAAAATATAAAAGTAAAGTATTATATTATCAAGAGTATGAAGTAATGAAACAAATCGAATTTATTAATGAAAAGCTTCATTTAATTGAAGTAAATGTAGAAGTTAGTAATAAAGATTTAATGTTTAAAGAAAAATTAGGTAATATTTTAAAGAAACAATTAAAAAAATACAAAGAAGACGATAAAAAAATTAAAATTGCTAGAAACGCAGAAGCACGTCGTTTAGAAGCAATTGAAAAAGCAAAAGCGGAAGAATTACTACGTATTCAAGAAGAAGAAAGGCGTTTAGAAAAAGTTCAAAAAGAAGAGCAATTAAGAAAAGAACGTGAAATCATTCGTAAAAAAGAGGCAATCATAAAAGAACGAAATGAAAAAATACAAAAATATAAAACACAATGTACAAATATTGTTTTATATATTCCACGTAAAATATATATTTTTGGATTAAATGTTAAAAAGAAAAGTATAAGAACTATTTATGTATGTAATGATTATATAAATTGGATTTATCGTAATGTTTCATTTTTTACAATTTTAAAAATATTAGGATTAATTTCAATATTAGGAATTATATGTTATGGAAAATATTTACATTATATGGAAGAACAAAAACAACTAGAAATGGTAAGAGCACATGAATCTAAAATAAAGTATAATCAAAGATATAATTATAAATATACTCCAAAAAATAATTTTTATAAAAAATAAAATATTAATACGTTTGATTTTCAAAAATAATTTCTAATCTATAATTAGTTTCCCCACATAGCTCAGATGGAAGAGCAGCTGACTGTAGAGGTTACTTGCTGATGGTTATCAGCTGGTCGTGTGTTCGATTCACACTGTGGGGACATAATCTTTATTATCAATTGATAATAAAGATTAAAAAATAATAAAAATATTTTTTATAAAAAATTTAAATTTAAATTTATATAAATAAATAATAGAATTAAATAAAATGAATAATGCATATGAACGTTTTTTAACACAAAGAGCTAGAAATAAATTAGCAGAAGAAAAAACTCAAAGAAAAGCATCAACTCCATTACATATTAGAGCATACCGTAAAATAACTAAGAATCGTAGTCAAGTTGCTAGAAATAATGAATTAAGAAGAAAAAAAAATGAATTACGAGAATTAAATAGACGTAGTAGAAATACTATTTCTGGTACAAATAACCCAAGAAATGCTCGTAAAAGTTTATTAGAAAATAAAAAAAAACGTACTAATTTAACTACTAAAGAAAGAATTGAATTAAATTCTTATAGAAAAGAAAATCAACGAGCATCTGTAAATAGAGGTCTTAATGATATAAATAGTCTTAGTAATATGTCACCAAATGAAGATAGAATATTAAATTTAGAAATGATTGCTTTAGATAGAGATTTAACAAATGCGGAAAGAATTGAAAAAGAACAATTACAGCGTAAAATTACTAGAAATGAAGCACTAAAAGCAGGTAAAAATATGAATGCATATAATGAACATATTTTAAATAAAAATCGTCAATATGAATTATTAACAAAAGAGTTAAATGAAATTCCTTTAACACGTAATGAAGAAGCTGAATTAAAAAGATTAACAAAAAAAATCGAAAATTATGAAGCAACAAATATGGGAATTTCAATTCCAAAAAGCAGAGGTTTTAATAATATAATTTCTAGATTTACAAATCCATATAGTAATGAAGAATTAAATAGAATGATGAAAGAGTTAGAAGCTGAAGTAACACGTGGTGGTAAAAAAAAACGTATTACAAAAAAATAAAATTAAATAAATTCTTCCACAATTGGATTTCGTAAAATACATCCATAATCATCAATTGCTAAATATTTTACTTTTACTTTTTTTCCAATAAAATCATTACGATTTTTTTGAAAAGCATCATATATATTTTTCCTTACTTTTTCACTTCCCATTTGAATGGCATGAAAACTCTTTTTTGAAGAATTATCTTTATTACATTGTAACTCCCATATAATTGTATTACTATAACTTCCAGTACCTGCTTTACCATTTATAATTGTAAAAATACCAGTTTTAAATTCTTTGGTTCGCAATACATCATAGGATTTCTTTTTATATACATATAAACCATTTTTATTTCGCACAATTACACCTTCATAACCTTCCATTAAATATTTATCATTTAATTGATATACTTGCTCTTTATTTTTAGCAATTTCACAATTTACCAATTGTATATAATTATTTTTTGATTTTACATTTTTAAATATTTTTTTTAAAAGTTCAAATCTTTTTTCAAATATAACGTTTTGAAGTACATAATCAAAAACCATATAAATAATTTGTTTTTCATCTTCTATTTCTTGATTGCTCAATTCTCGTTTTTTCATAACCAAACTACTAATTTCATTTAATTTTAAACCATGACTATATAACTCTCCATCTAAATAAACATTTTTTAATTTAAATTTATGCTCTAACTCTTCTTTAATATGATATAAATGAACAAATGGTTTCATACTTTTTGAATATAACGTTACTTTACCATTTTCATTAAAATGTGCTATACAACGAAATCCATCTAGTTTATGTTGCACCATTACTGGATAAACTAATTTATGTTCAAAATCATCTAATTTATGTGCTCCCATTGGACCAAAAACAGACCCACGAACTACACTTTTTTCTAATTTTTCTTGAAAACCTAATAACTTTTTCTTTTTTATTAAAGCATTTACTTTTGTTAAAGCTTTACTCAAATTATCTATTTTTCGCGGTAATGGATTTGTAATTTTACCATCTAAATAACCATATGAAGTATGTATATAATAATTTTCTTTATTTTCATTTTTTGTTAAATAAATAGTCCAGAAACGAATGCGTTCTTTACTATCTTTTAAATATAATTTTGTTTTTTTTAACATTTAAAAGTTTTTTCTTTAAAATGAAGAATACTATAATTTGTTAAGAAATTAAGTTTACTAAAATAAAGATTATTTATGATCATCATCACTTTCATCATTTTTATTCATAAAATTTGAAAGTGAAGATGCTGTTGCAGGTGATGAACTTAATAATATTTCATTAAAATATGGCGATTTTTTAACATCATCATCATTATATAATTCTAATACTTCCTTTACAACTTCTTCTCGTTCAATATCATCATGAGTAAATTCTACTGACGAAATAGATGATGAACGTTTTCTTCGTAATTTATGAATAAAATCTTCTAAACCATTCATTTCACCACTTTTTTGTTTATCATGTTGGTCTAAATCACCTGTAATAATTAATTTTGTATTATGACCAATACGTGTTAATAACATTTTCATTTGATTGATTGTAGAATTTTGCATTTCATCCGCAACAATCCAACAATTTTTAAAAGTACGTCCTCTCATATATGCTAATGGGGAAAGTTCTATTTCTTTATTTTCAATCATACTTTGAACTTCTTTAGGGCTAATAAATTGATATAATATATCATAAATGGGTCGTAACCAAGGAGCCATTTTATCTTCTAAACCACCTGGAAGAAAACCTAATTGTTCATCATCAACTGAAACAGTTGGACGTACTAAAATTAATTTAGAAACATGTCCTAATAATAAGTTTCTAATACCAACTTCAGTAGCTAATGTTGTTTTACCTGTTCCACTAGGACCAACTGACACAATAATTTTCTTTTCTTTATGATTTAAAAGTTTAAAATATTTTTCTTGAGAATTATTTAATGGTTTTGAAAATTTGCTATCAAAAGTTGCTTTTTCTTTTTGGGAAAAATGGTCATAACCTTCATAATATTTGCGATTGCGTTCGTCGATTTCGTATATTTCAATTTCTTCATAAATATCTGTATAAATTTTCTTTTTGTTATTGCGTTTGTTAACTTTTTTTTTGTAAAAATCTGATGGATTATTATCAGAATACATGAGAAGGGGAAAAAGGAAAACTAACTATACTTCTATTTTTAATCTTTATTTTATTTTAATTTTTTTAACTAAATTTTAACTAAAATTAAAATATAAAGATTTTTTATTTTGTTAACAAAAATAAAAAAATGATTTTTCTTTTTTTAATTTTATAAAATTTATAATGAATATAAGAAGATTAAAACTTTTAAATAATAATTATAATTTTTAACTACATCAAAAAATGAGCTTAATATATGAATGGATTGATGAAAATCAATATTTAAATCAATATACACCATATAGTGATACAAATGGTAAAGTAAGTGTTTATATATTTGATAATATTAAAAATGAATATATTTACAAATTTTGCTATTACATTCCAATTGAAACTGTTCCACAAAATGCTGTAATTAAATCAACTGAACAAACAGCTTATTCACAACAACAATCATATCAAGTTCAAACACCACAAGTTATACAACCACAAGTTATACAACCACAAGTTATACAACCACAAGTTATACAACCACAAATACAATATACTGAACAAAATAATAGCACTTATTCATTTACACTTGTTGATGGTTCTCAAGTAACATTAGATCAACCTCAAACAATTGCTTATTTATATAGTGTTGCTTCACAATCATTGCAAAAAATTGCATTACTTGAAAAATCATTACTTGATGAAACAAATAAAAGCACTCTTTTAGCTCAACAATTAGAAGCTCAACAACAATTTTCAGGACAATTGTATAAAGTAAACCAAAATTTATCAAATGAATATTATAAGCTTCAACAACAACAACTAATAAGAGCTGAGCAACATAATTTAAATAGAAAAATTGAACATTTAAATAAAAGAAATAAGAATGTGTTACAAAATAACAATGTAGTACAAAATAATAGAACACAAAGAAATAAAGAAAATATTTCTGAACAAAAAGTAATTGTCCAACTTGTTGAAACCCCAAAAGTTGTTGAAACTGAAACTCCCAAAGTTATTGAAACTCCCAAAGTTATTGAAACTCCCAAAGTTATTGAAACTCCCAAAGTTGTTGTTCAACATATTGAACAACCTAAAGTTATTGAAGTATCTAAGGGTGATATGACATCTCAAACACCGAAAGTTGTTAAAAAAGATAAATCTTGGAGTGAACTTAATGATGAATCAGATGAAGAAAAAGAAGATTCAAATAATAAAGTAAAGAAAAGTTATGCTCAAATAGCTAGTTCTGATAAATTATATGTTCCTCCAAAAAGCGATATTATAAATAGTAATAAAGTATATGTTCCTCCTAGAAGTGAATCAGATAAAAGAGTACCAAGAAGAAGAATACCAAGAAAGAGTGCTAAAAATCATGATTAATAATAAATGAATTATTTTTTGAAACAAAATCATCAATAGTAGTAAAAAGTTCGGAAGTATTTGCTCCAACAAAAGAATTTTTCATAACACCTCGTTCAATAAAAATAAAATAAGGAATTTTGCTAACTTTATATTCATCCATAAAAGTTTGATTATCACTAATTAAATCATAATCACATTTTAAAAAAATAAAATTATCATCACATATTTTTTTTTTTATAAAATCTTCTAATGGTTTAGCAATAGCTTTACATGGTTTACACCATGCTGCTGAAACATTGATAATAATAAATTTATAATCATTCATAAAAAGGTCAAGTTCATCGCTATTTTCAAAAGTGTCGTATTTCATTTTTTTACTTATATAATTATATATGATTATATAAGATATTCTTTATATTCTTTTTACATAAAAATAATATATATTTTATATAAAAATAATTTACATATTTTTATAATTTACATATTTTTATAATTTACATATTTTTATAATTTATATATTTTATATTTTATAATTTACATATTTTTATAATTTACATATTTTTATAATTTTGTTTGGTTCATTTTATCATTTGTAATAATTAAAGCATTTGTCATAATCTTGGTTAAACCATACCATATAAAAAATAATATTGTTAAATTTCCAATAGTAGGACCATTAAAAGGAATTTCTAATATAATAGGTCTAAAAAGTAAGAATAATAGAAAGAATAAAATAGTAACAATATATAATTCAATTTTTTGATTAGGGGTTAAAATATAATATTTTTGAATCATTTTCCTAATAATAATAAATATTTTTAATTAAATCGTACAATATTATTTTTATCTAAATTAGCATAATTTGTAATCAATTTCCATAAATAATACCAAATAATAAATAATGTAGCAATTTGAAATCCACTTTCTAAATATTCTGAATTATTTGTAATTAAATATTGAAAATAACCAAATAAAAATACGATTAATATTGATCCAAAGAAAAGTTCAAAATATTCGTCTCTTTGAACTAATTGAACAGATATAATATTTTTAGGAAGAAAGTATAATATAAAAACAATTGTAAGTGTAATAATAAATTGTGCTAAATTTTTCATTTAATATAAACTCTACTAATAATTAACAATTTTTTTTATTTATATATTATTTATTATATACTATTTAAATTATAAAGTTGATAATATGAAACACTAAAATTTTTAATTAATAATATAAGAAATATTGCAGTAGTTGAATATAATAGATCAAACATATAATATTTTGTAGGTAATATATATTTTCGATATATAAAATAAATTAATGCAAATAATAATGATCCAAATATAGTTTCACTGATTTGATATCGATTTAACATTTTAATTATATCTAATTATATATATTTTTTTTTATAAGAAATATTTTCAAAAATATATTCTTATAAAAATATAGATAATTATAAATTTATTTTAAAATATGAAACGTGTAGAATATAAAACAAATGATTATTATTTAAAAAATAACCCTTACCCAGCGAAAAAAAATAATTATTTATTAGCTACCTCAGAATTAAAAGGAAAAATCATTAATTATGATACATTAGAAAAGAAAAACAATAATAATGTTGATATTGCTTATTCAGTTCCTAAACCACCTCCTGTATCAACTCCTACCACTAGCACCACTTCAAATGTTACCAAAGCAACAACAATAATTCCAACCGGACCAACATTTAGTACATCAGGTACTACACTTTCTTCATATAGTGCAACTAGTCCAGTTCGTACTACAACTGTATCTGGTACTACAGGAGGTACAGTATTTAGAGGAACAGCAGGTACTTTAATATCTGGTACTATTACATCTGGTACTACATCTAGTACTAAATCTGGTACTACATCTAGTACTACACTTGGTACTACA
>VFQS010000137.1_pt1 | contig 98608 bp, 81 predicted proteins | sample 3512361 | NCBI WGS metagenome assembly VFQS01 (sample SAMN10412375, study PRJNA504923) | tailings metagenome | isolation source: Relicate 1 Philex TSF3 active mining | place: Philippines | reverse complement strand
GGCAACTGGGATGCGGCGGAATCTCTCTACAGGCAATCTTTGCAATTAAGAACTGAATTAGGCGATCGCGCGGGTATGGCAAGTTCTTGGGGAGTATTGGGAGACATCGAGCGCAATCGTGGCAACTGGGATGCGGCGGAATCTCTCTACAGGCAATCTTTGCAATTAATGACTGAATTAGGTGATCGCGCGGGTATGGCAACTTCTTGGGGAGTATTGGGAGACATCGAGCGCAATCGTGGCAACTGGGATGCAGCGGAATCTCTCTACAGGCAATCTTTGCAATTAATGACTGAATTAGGTGATCGCGCGGGTATGGCTGCTGCTTGGGTAGCATTGGGATATATCGAGCGCAATCGTGGCAACTGGGATGCGGCGGAATCTCTCTATCGGCAATCTTTGCAATTAAGCACTGAATTAGGCGGTTTAGATCTCATTGCTGAAGGAAATTTTGGTTTTGCCTTGCTTGAAAAACAACGAGGAAATCTCGCTCTTGCTCAGCAATATTACGACAAAGCCACAACCATCTATCAACAACTCGGCGCAATTAAAGATCTAGAGCGCATCGAAAAGGAATGGAATTTGATAGACTAACTTAATCGAAATAAAGAGGGCGCTCAAAATGACCGCACTAGAAATAGCGATTTCTAAACTTAAGCAGTTGCCACCACAGCAACGCAGTGAAGTCATCGACTTTATCGAATTCTTAGAATTTAAGATTGGCAAACTCAGCCAAATTAACAACAGTAATCCAACCAAGCCATCTCAAATATCATTCGCTGAAGCAACTAAAGATTTCATAGGTTGCTTGGATAGCGATCTAGAAGATCTATCTTACAATCCCGACTATATGCAAGGATTTGGTGAATAATGTCAAAGACTGTAATCGTTGACACAGGTGTTTTAGTAGCCTACCTCATGCCTAATGACAAGTTTCATCAATGGGCTGTCACCTCATTATCAGACGTGCGCTATCCCCTGCTGACTTGCGAACCAGTCCTAACAGAAACCTGTTTCTTGTTGCAAAAAGTCCGTTTAGGCAAAGACAAGATTTTGCAATTAGTTAGTCAGGGCTATATTGAAATAGCTTTTCAACTAAGAGATGAAATCGAGTTTATCAAACAGCTAATGCAAAGCTATTCATCAGTTCCAATGTCCTTAGCCGATGCTTGTCTAGTAAGAATGTCTGAGATATACCCAAATACTTCTGTACTAACAATCGATAGCGATTTTAGGATTTATCGAAAGCTCCGCAACCAACAAATACCAGTGATCATGCCTCATTCGTAGATTCTAAGGAATGGCAACCTTAAAAACTCCTTCTAGGTTTTAATAGGACTAGTAAGCAACTATTTGATTTATGCCTAATAAACTTGGATTTTGGTTGATTTGGATTTTATTTTCGGTCTATGCATTCATCTTTGCGCCGCCCGATCGCCCCGATACCTTGCAACTAATTCTCAAATTGAGTACAGGAGACTGGCAAGGCACAAACGCCCTGATCGTTGCCCTGTTTAACCTCATGGGCGTATTTCCCTTCATTTATGCCTGTATGCTAGCCAGCGACGGACGAGGACAAAAAGTACCCGCTTGGCTATTTGGCAGCCTCTCATTTGGAGTCGGAGCCTTTGCCCTACTGCCCTACTTCGCCCTGCGCGAACCAAACCCCACCTTTATCGGCAAAAAGAATCGACTGATTTCCGCCTTAGAGTCACGCTGGACAGGGATTGTGCTAAGTGCGATCGCCATTTACTTCTTGGTCTATGGATTCGCCAATGGTGACTGGGCAGACTTTTTCCAGCAATGGCAAACTAGCCGATTTATCCATGTGATGAGTTTGGACTTTTGTATGTTGTCTCTGCTATTTCCTTGGTTACTCAGCGATGACATGGAAAGACGCGGCATGACCGACGATCGCTTTTTTACATTTATTGCCCTAGTTCCCCTAGTCGGCGCATTGATTTACCTCTGTCTGCGATCGCCTTTAATCGAAAGCGAACAAGCAGCAACCGCTTAAAATATCAATAACTAACAAATACCGCCCTCACCCCCCATCCCCCTCTCCCATTAAGGGAGAGGGGGAGCAAGACTAATTTCTTGTTCCACTCTCCCAAAAGGGGAGAGGGTCTAGGGGTGAGGGTCTTGTAAGCTTCCATATAACAAGTCAATAAGAAAGAGCGCTTTGCGCTCTTTCTTATTGGCAGATACTTTCAATCATCCGATTAGCTTGGGAGCCGTAGCCGCCACCAAAGAGATTGAAGTGATTGAGAATGTGATAGAGATTGTAGAAAGTTTTGCGCTCTTTGTAGCCAGCATCAAGGGGATAAGCCGCATTGTAGGCGCGATAAAACTGCGATGGAAAGCCGCCAAATAACTCAGTCATCGCTAAATCCACTTCGCGATCGCCAAAATATAGCGCAGGATCAAAAATCACAGGTTCACCATTGACAAAGGCAGCATTTCCACCCCAGAGATCCCCATGCACCATCGAGGGTTGTGGTTGATAATCAGGAAAAAATTTAGGTAAAGCCGCATAGATTTTCTCTTCGGGAATACTGCAACGCCAGCCTTTGCGCTTAGCTAAACGAATTTGAAAAGCTAATCGATATTCACGCCAAAAATCAAGCCAACTAATTGTCCAATTGTTAATCTGGGGAGTTGCACCAATCGTATTGTCGCGATCCCAACCAAAACCGCGATCGCTTGTGACCTGATGCATCGCCGCCAAATTACGACCCATCGCTTCCCAATCCTGACCTCCACCTAAATCGAGATTTTCCATCACCAAATAAGCCGCCTCACCAGCGATCCCCCAACAAATCGGCTGTGGTACGCGCATTGTTTTGGTCGCATACATTTGCTGGAGTGCGATCGCCTCCGCCACAAACATATCTAACTGATTGGCGGTATTCGTTTTTACAAAAAAGTCACGCTTTCCATCGGATATTTTAGTGGTCTGATTAATGCAGCCACCCGACTGCGCTTGACGGCGATCACTCGTAAATTTTGCACCCGTTGCCTGCGAAATGGCGATCGCAATTTCATCCCACATAGTTTTTAATCCGAAATACACAATTGAGTAGAGGTTGAGCCGATGTTCTCAATAAAACGTAACCCCAAAATTTAAAGACGGTTCGTATACTGTGAACTAACACAATGACTTAAACAATTGAATCAACAATTAATTTTTCAAAACTACCTTAAATTGGTGCAATATGATGAACGACATTGGTAAGTATCGCTTTGTTTGTACCCTTACTCTCAGCGACATTCTGGGTCAGGTAATTGTCTGGCTAGGCGTGATTTTTGCCTCCCTTGCGGCAGCACTCTCCCTAATGAGCAAACCCGTTTATTCCTTTGGAGCAGTCGGCTTAATTGTGGTGACATCTCTACCATTTTTGCTCTTTACCTTCGTCACCACATTATTTAATCACATTGATATTGTGCCTCTCACCGAAGAAGAAATTAAGCGCAATAATTCCAAAATATCAGGTGTACGCAAAACAGCGGTAAAGGCTTAAATTTTAGTAGGTTTCATATTGACCTAGGTAACATGAAAGCTGAAAGCCTTTACTAAAGGTAATTTGAGGTTTTCAAATGAGTGTATGCTCATTTGAAAACTGCTCTATAGACATTGTGATCATTGTTTGATAAACCATTAGCTAAGAATTTTTTAGAAAAAAGGTTTAATCACTGTGCGACAGCTTAATTTTGTTGTTATTTTTATCGTTACGCTTGCTTTAGTCTTATTCGCCCTAGAGAATACCGCCTCGGCTCCCATTCAAATTATCCCCCAACTGAAAGTTGCTGCCCCAATTTCTGTTGAGTTGATCTTGGCAATGGGCTTAGGTGCAGTTATTGCTTGGGTATTCAGTGTTTGGTCTGGTTTACAAAAATCGATCGAAATGCGTAACCAGAATATGCAAATCCAGAATTTAAAAGAAACTGTTGAAAATTTAACTGTTGAGATTGAAGAGCGTAAACGCTTAGTCTCTGCCTCAGCGATCGATGTCGAGATTGACGAAGACAAATCGAAAAACTAAAAATAAAGGGCGCTTTGCGTCCTTTATTTTTAGTTTTTTATGGATAGATCGCTCCAATCGGTGATATTTTTAAACATCCGCTTCTCGCAAGCTCCATGACCCTATCGATCGCCGAATCAGTTACCAAAGATGCCATTGCCTTATTGATTGACCTTGCAGAACGTGGCGAGATCGATCCGTGGGATGTACAGGTCATTGATGTGGTCGATCGCTTTTTATCACGACTAATTGTGAGTGATCGTCGTGATTTATATGACTCAGGACAGGCGATGCTCTATGCAGCAATGTTGGTCTTGCTCAAGGCAAACTCCTTATCAGAAAGTCAAAGTGCCTATGACCAAGCCGAAGAACTGGCTGACGAGTTACAAGAATTAGAGTCTGAAGTCGCAACATCTCTACGCTTGCCTACGGATTTTGACAAAAGGCTACGGCGCTTACCTGTTGCTCTGCCCCCTAAAGCGCGACGGATTACCCTCGAAGAGTTAATTGCCCAGATCGAAGCGATCGCCGAAATTGTCGATCGTAAAAGTAGTAAACCTGCCAAACGCCAGAAACAAAGTAAAGTAGCGCGTAAGGCTGCCATGAAAGCGATCGCCCAACTCGCCCACAAAGAAAATCTCTCAGAGATGGTGGAAGAAATTGAGCGTTATTTTTTACTCCATCCTGATGAAGAGATTGAGATATCGGATTTAGCCGCAGTATTTAACGATCGTGTGGGCGTATTTTGGGGCTTATTACTAATGTCTTCGCAGTCCAAGGTGGAATTATTTCAAGAAGAGTTTTATGGCAAAATTCAAATAGTCCCAACGGTTAAAGCCGCAACTATCAAGGAAGTCCCCTTTGCCAACAGCACATCTAATTCCACAGTAGAATCTACTCAGCTACAATTGACATTCTCTGAATTAAAAGAAGTTTCGTGAAATATTTAAGCCGTTCTGACCGTCATTATTTTCGTTATTTTCCAAGAATTTCGACTACGCTCATTGCTGGGCTCATGACTAGTGGCGTTATTAGTGCCATTATTAATGTAAGTGCGATCGCCATTGGTTTAAGCTCCGTACCTGAGTCCTTCGCGCAAATTCGCAATGTCTATAAACCCACAGCAATATCGAGCGGCTCGGAAATTAATGACCTTCTCACGGATAAAGATATTCCTACAGGTCAGAAAGGTTTTGCCCGTGACTATATCCTCGAAGCACAGAAAGATGAGCGTTTAGAAATCACGGTAAATTCGGGAAGTTTTGATACGGTTTTGAGTTTGCTCGATACTAAGGGTGAGGTAATTGCTGAAAATGATGATGCGGCAAGTGATACCACCAACTCTTTAATCTTTTTTAAAGTTCGGCAGTCAGGGACATATACGATCCGAGTTTCTTCTTTTGGTGGCAGTAGTGGTGGCAAATTTGCACTAAAAGTTACCAAACTCCGTGTCGTGAATTAGTCAATTTTATATACCTGCCTGCTTACAGCAATTTCCGATCAAACGAACCACAAGAAAAATTTTAAAAACGTTGCTAAGCAACGTTTTTAAAATTTTTCTTGGTTTGGTTTTGAGCGCAAAGCGCTGTAAAAAGTGAGAGAGGGTATGCTATGCACCCTCTCTCATTAGGCTTGTTATATACCCGTAAGGCGGAGAATTCTTGATTCGATTTCTTCCCATACTTTGCGAGAAACAGCGATCGCAATATTCTTGCATTTCACCATTAACAAATTGGCATATAGATAATTTTCGAGGGATTCCACTTCATGATGGGAAATTTGATTTAAGTCTACGGGTAGATATAAAGTTTGTAGCCAGACCCGACTAATCTGATTACGAAAATCTTCGCGAACCTCAAAGGGCTGATCATAGCTAGGCACTTGAGCAAGTAAAGATTCCAACCTAGCACTCAAAACCATGAAATTAATATATCTCTTATCAAACTCAGTCTTCGCAAGGGCTTGCTCTAAATCCTTACATAGCTGGATCACTAAATTAAGTTCAGTATTACTATCAAAGTCAAGAGCCTGAGCAAGACTCAGTGATAAATCTGAGGCAAACACTTTATCGAAATTAGGCGATAAATCAAAAGCACCATATAGCTCACGGGCAAGTTCTAACATTCTTGTCAAAACAAGTGCAGGCTGGATTTCCGCTAAAAATCGCGGACGTGCCAAAAACAGTGCGGCAATACGTTTAGCTACACTTTTTTGTGTTCCCCGAGCATGAATATTAATCTGTTCTATCCATTCTAAAATATCGCTCAGTTTATTGGTATTAATATAGCTATTAGCCTGTATCTCCATAGATAACAATAGTTCTTCAACACTTCCATTAGCAAGCCCTGCAAGTAATAAAAATATGTGCTGCCAACGCCGATTGCTCAAGTGCTGCGGAACTATCTGTTTGACTAAATTGTGGTTGTAGATATAGCGAGCCACAAAATATTCCTGAAAAGTAATATGGCTAAAGGTGAAGCTCGTTAAACCTGCAACAGTATTGATTTTGCAAATGCCTATCTTTTGTAAAACTTTTAATAAGTTAAAACTAACTTCAACTTTTTCTAACACTCCAATATAGCTGGTTAAGATTTCCTGTAAGTATTCTGTCAAATCCTGAAATGGCAAGAGTGACTGACATAGTTCAAAGCTCTTATAGGCAATCTCCGTCAATAGAATCTCTAAAATGTCTGTACTAATAATATTTTGACCTTGATCATTCAATAGCTGATAGTTCAGTACCTGCTCCTCTAAGACTAAGTTGATTACTTTTTGATAAAGCCCACTCACATTGCTCGGTAAACTCAATCGGCGATCGCATAGCAAGCATAAAAAAGATAAAGACAAAGGCGAATTGGCTAAGTCTCTTGCAACTGTATTTAATTGCAAGATTTGCCAGCAGCGTTGAGCTTCCTGTGATGCTATATCATCAAGCTGGTTAGTATCAGTAGAAGTCTCATGTACATCTCGATTAGGTCTAGATTCATAGTTAATCGCAAACCACTTATGGATATATTCCTGAATATGTAAATCATCCCAAGTTTGCATTTCTAATTCTAAAAATTGACCCAAATTCCTTTGATAAGAAACTAAACGACTAGAAACAATGTAACGGTTATGTGGATAGGCTTTGACAAAGTCTTTTAAATGTTGAGATAGATAGACTTGCGATAAGGTCGATTCATTTAGACCGTCCACCAAAATTAATAGCTTCCCTTGTTCTAACATCCAGATGGCGATCTCACGGGACTCAGGGAAACCGCATTTCTCAAATTCCTCCGCGATCATCTGTAGTAAATTATCTGTATTCAGACAAAATTTCCACAGATGGATGAATACAGGTAAAACATCATGCTTATATCGAGATTCTGGATAGAACAAAGCCTCTAATCCAATATGTTTCAAGAAGGTTGTCTTTCCTGCGGTGGGCTTTCCTAAAATCATTAGATAGACTTCTTCATTAGCAATATTCAATCCCAACAGATTATTGCCTTTACTATAATTACTTCTCTGAAGGTCGTGAGCAAAGGCTTCTTCTAAATCATTAACTGATTCAAAACTACGCACTGACGTATATGCTTGAAATTTCTGAGCAATGTAAATGGAAGATAGGGTTGTCAGTTTTTGACTGCCAAATGTCTGCGTAAATGCATATGACTTAATATAGTTACGTGCATATTGACTTGCTGCTTTGGAGATGGCATGGACAAAATAAACTTCATCAATTTCTCCTCCCCTCTTTCTAACACTTTCTGGAAATCTTGATAATGCAGCCTTGAATCTTTGCACAACCTCGCGAATAGTTTGTTCTTGCTTAATATTCATTGCCAACATAGATTTACCAAAACTGTCCTATTTCTATCTCCTAATAATAATCCTAGTTTATTGTTAATTGATAAGTTGACAAGAACGATCAGAGATTTATCTGCAAAAAAGTAACTCATTAGAATCTTAGAAATGACATAAACGGCTTTTATATTGACTTGTGCTCAGCTACTTATAGAGTAACTAGTCATAATTAGCAGTCTTGAATCATTTGTAGATTTCTAGATTTGAAAAATACCCACTCGGCGTGCACTTATATAGCTATAGTCACTGTGTCAAGACAAACCAAATAGTGTATGTACCGCCTTGCACTATTTGGTTTGTATGTCCTAGCAAGAATGGTGACAACTATACAAATCATTTAGTATTGATATATTTAGAAAAAGTTTTATTAAGTTTTAGTTAAGTAATGACTAGATTTCACAACAAATGTTACAAATTTTAATAGATATTATTAAGTGGATGGGCATAATAAAAAATAGAGTCAAAAGCTGTAGTGTATGTACCACAGCTTTTTGGGTTTTATATTTAATTGCACCTAGCTACCAAATGATTTTTTGCTTAATATCATTTGGTAACAATACCTAATTTAAGTATTTCTACTAAATGATAGCTCATTAAGCAATCCTAAATTCATCAAAAGAAACTGTAGGCTGTGATTTCATGTACACAGGTATAAGCTCACTAATTGAAACGATAAACTATCTCACTTCATTATTCAGTTAGGCTAAAGTTGTTCTATAGTTATATTTTCTTTAAGAATTAATTCTTTTATGTTAAATATCACCCATAGCATCTATAATCTATAGATGTGTTGAAAGAAATAAATTTGCGCTATCTAGAAACACAATAAAATAAATCATCTAAAGCTAAACACTACAATCTACAGTGCTTATTCTCATAAAATAGTCTTTAAAGGACTAGATTTTAGATTAAGTTATCTATTCGGGGGAAATAGGAAAGCTGTAAAAAGAGTTGTTTTGTTCTTTAACAAAATTATCAAGGAATAGTTTATGGCTCTTGATCCACAAGTTTTCATGACAACAATGACGCAACGGATATCTTTTTCGGATGCGGATAAGGCTTTGCTTAAAGCAAATGCAGCATGGGGAAATGAGATCGCGCGTCAAATGGCAGAGGTTTTCTATGCCTACTTAGCGCGTGATGCCGAAATGAATGCTATCCTTACAGCAAAAGAAGGACGAATGCATCGTCTCAATGAAACCTTCATAGAATGGTTTGGAGAAATGTTTACAGGGATGGACGATTGGGGAAATGCCTATGCGGCTCGGCGTTGGCGCATTGGCTTAGTCCATGTCCAGATTGGCATTGGACCACAACATGTGGTTCCTGCTATGGCAACTGTAGTCAACGAAGTGGGGCGGCAACTCAAATCAGCAGGTCTCCCCGAGGATCTTAGAGATGCTTTAGGTCGGATTTGTATGATTGATTTGGCTTTTATTGAGCAAGCTTATGTCGAAGTTTCTTCGCAAGCGGTTTTACGCGAAACTGGATGGACTGAAGGGTTATTCAAACGTATGATCTCCACAGGCGCAGCCAGCATGAAGTAGGAATGCATTGTAGTTTTTGATTATTTTTGAGGTTTTTATGCGCCCAGAGCTTGGCGAATTTAGTAGTATTGTTTGCTTTAAAGCGATCGTAACTGGATCTGAAGAGGCTCTAGGTGAAAAGGCGGCAATGATTACCCTAATTGCCGCAGGTCGTCATCGTGGTAAACAACTAGCCGAACAGCTTGGCATTGTCGGAAAAGGAGCTTCCCATGCCGATCTTGTTCCTCTTCTCCAAAAAGCATTAGGGAAAGATGGGACCAGACTCTGCATTATTGACAAGATTGAACAAGTTGATGCAACTATCAAGGTCTACTGTCGAGAGACTATTTGTTCTGCTGGTGAACCTGAAGGTTCGCCTCGGAAACTAACCTTTACCCTAGGAGCAATTCAAGGGGTGATTGAACAGGTTATGGGAGCACGCCTACGTGGCAAACAAACAGAATCAGTGCTACGTGGTAGTACCCATGATGTCATTGAGTTTGAAGTGATCGGCTAGTATCTCTTCCCAGACTCCACTAAATATCTATAACAACAATTCAAATCAAGGAGATCACAGATGAGCATTAATGTTGCGAAGTTGGAAAGTATTTTACAAAACTTGGTAACTAGTACCAGTGATGTACAGGGAGCTGCACTCGTATCACCCGATGGACTGCCTTTAGCCTCGACTTTACCAAGTGGCATGGATGAAGAGAGAGTTTCCGCAATGTCGGCAGCCATGCTCTCATTGGGGGAACGTATTGGTAATGAGCTAGCTAGAGGTGCGATTGATCGCCTTTATGTAGAAGGCGACAAAGGCTATGGCATTCTCACTAGTTGCGGTGATGAAGCTGTTTTATTGGTGTTGGCAAGCAAGGCTGCTAAACAAGGTTTATTAATGTTAGAGATTAAGCGTGTCACAAGCGAACTGAAAGCCGCACTTAGTTAGAAAGTTGTGAAATGTAGGAAAGCCTCTGTGCCAAAGGCAAAAGATCTAATATTCAGAAACAAGGGGCTTAAGCCCCTTGTTTTTCCTGATAGTTCAGCCTAATAGTACAGATTGTGGTAGTGCTAAGGATGACGTGGCTTTAGGTTTAGGATGCTTGGCGTGATCTTAAGCTCTAGATCACTACCCAGATTGTAGAATGACAAAGGGAAGGGACAAGAGAGAGTTATGGAAATCATGCGGTTAGTTGTGGCTGGTACTGTTGGCGCGGGTAAGTCAACTTTTATTCGGACTGTGAGTGAAATTGATGTCGTCGATACTGATCGCCGAGCTACAGACGAAACAGCAGAAATCAAGCATAAAACTACTGTTGCCATGGACTTTGGGAGATTAACCTTTGGTCCAGATATGGCTTTACATATTTATGGAACCCCCGGACAACAGCGTTTTGACTTTATGTGGGATATTTTGATCCGCAAAGCTCATGCATTTATTTTATTAGTGGCAGCACATCGCCCCCATGAGTTTCGCTATGCTCGTCGCATTCTTAGCTATATGAATCGGCGCGTTCAGATTCCTTACATTATCGGAATTACCCATATGGATTGTGAAGGAGCTTGGTCAAGTGAGAACATTAAGCTAGCATTAGGCTTTGTTGATCAAAAAAATCAACCACCTGTAGTAGTTTTAAATGCGGAAGAACGCGATACAGTCATTCAAGCGATCGTGGCTTTAGTGCAATACTATATCCAAACTAAATCCGTTGCTTGATTTTTGGAATTGATAGATTTTGTTATAGTTGCTTTAATTGATCTTGTTAAGAATTACGGCTATTCTCCGCTATAGATTTGGGCATTAACTCTCTGGTTTACAGTTATGGCAATTACAGGCTCTTTATCCGAGTTTTCTCTCCCAGAGATATTTCAGTTTTTAGATCAGGGACAAAAAACTGGAATATTAACGATTAGAGATCCTCAAGACTTGCGAACGGGCAAGCCTTTTTTACGGCATATTTGGTTGCATAGTGGGAGGGTGGTCGCTGCAGGCGATCGCTTAGACAATCGTGGCTTAGCAAGATTAATCGAACAAAGAGGTTGGATCTCGGAATCTAATCGTCCTCAATTAGAGCGCCTTATCCAAGAAAATGTCCCCTTAGGTTTAAACCTGAAGTCCTTGGGAATATTACAGCCAGATCAACTGAAGTTGCTGTTTAGTGTGCAGGTTTTACGACAGGTTTGTTCTTTGTTTCAAGTAGAGACAGGTCAGTTTCGCTTTGAAGCTAAAGCTGATCTACCTAAGTCGGAAATGACGGGTTTGAGCTTGCCTGCGACGGAAACAACCTTAATGGGCTTACGCAGTCTCAAAGACTGGAAAGTTTTACAAAGCAAGCTACCTGATCCCAGCTCGACATTGTTTAATATTGTGTCAGATGGATCGAGTTTACGCTTAGATGCTAATGAGACTCAGGTGCGTAACCTTGCTGATGGGATGATGAACCTCAAAAAAATGGCGGAGAAATTGCAAATTCCTCTACCAAAAATTCAGCAAATTGCCTTTCGATTAATTGTCGTTGGATTAGTGGAAGAAGTCCCTGATATTGATATGGGCGTGAGTAATACGAGCAATGGGGAGGAGATAAAAGATATTGAGGGGGATACCAGTGGTTCATTGACTAGTGCTCCAACCCGTACGGAGATCAGTAGTGCCTTTTTGCAAAGCTTAGTAGGATTTTTACAACATAAAGTGTAGTCACGGTGAGGCTATGTCGGTTTAAACTTGTAGAGAAGGTTTTGGGTAAGGTATTGTCATTTAAAGGCAAACGTATTGCAATTACAGGTGCTTCGGGCACTATGGGCAGGGCTTTAGTAGCTGAACTGAGCAAACGGGAGGCACAAATAATTGCCCTAACAACTTCACCTAGTGCTAGCTTTGAGGTTAGCGATCGCCCCGCAATTGATGTACTCACATGGCAATTAGGTCACGAGGCAGAACTACGCGATCAATTACAAAAAGTGGATATTCTCATTCTCAATCATGGTGTAAATGTATTGGGAGCAAGAGATTCAGCATCTATTTACAAATCCTATGAAGTCAATACTTTTTCTGTTTTTCGTTGGATTGATTTATTCCTAGAAACAATCTCTGATGCAACAAGCGACAATCAGAAGGAAATTTGGGTTAATACTTCTGAAGCAGAAGTTAATCCTGCTCTGAGTCCCTTGTATGAGCTTTCCAAACGTGCCATTGGCGATTTAGTCACCCTCCGTCGCCTTGATGACTCTTGCACAATTCGCAAATTGATTTTAGGCCCGTTTAAAAGTGATCTCAATCCCTATGGGGTGATGTCGGCAAGTTTTGTAGCTTGGGCGATCGCCTTTTTAGCTCAACTCGGTTTTCGCGATATTATCGTCACGATTAATCCCATTACCTTTATCGCCTATCCTGTCAAAGAATTTTGGCGATCGCTTTATTTCCGAATATTCTCTCACCGTAAGTAATAATATGAATCTCGCATTACAAATAGAAATCTGTCAATTTATTCGGGAGATCGGACAAAAGGCAATTCATCTGAGAGAGTCTGGGTTTCAGGTTGATGAGAAGGGTTTTGATGATTATGTAACTAATGTCGATCGCGAACTCGATCATCTTCTCAGTCAAAGGTTTCAAGCATGGTTTCCTAATGATGTGGTAATTAGCGAAGAAAATTCGCGATCGCAGGAACTATGGAAGCAATATGCAGAACTGCATCAAAAGTACTGGTTTATCGATCCTATTGATGGCACGGATGACTTTATTCATGGACGCGAGTTCTATTCGGTAATGGTTGGGATCTTAGAAGCATTTCAGCCTACGCTGGGTTGGATCTATGCACCAAAGAGCGATCTCTTATATTTTGGCGGTACGGCGATTAATGGAGTATTCACCGTCACCAATGGGAATGTTCCTGAAGTTGTCTATGCCGTCCCGCCGATTGGCGCAAGTAGCGATCGCGTGATCGTTAGTAAAAAAGATGATCTCGCCTATGGTGATGCTATTCGTGCGGCAGTTCCGAATGTTGAGTTTTATACCCTCGGCAGTTTTGGATTGAAGGTGATGGAAGTTGTCCAAGGTCGGGCAAGTGCCTATATCTATCTCAATCGTCGGGTGAAGCTCTGGGATACGGTTGGACCTTTAGCGATCGCTAAAGCCGCAGGGCTAGTTTGTTGTGATCTCTCAGGTCGAGAGATTGGATTTGGTTATGATGATATTCATCCTGAGAAACTGACTCACAATCAACTCATCGTGATTGGCTGGTCAAAATTTATTGATGAATATCTGGCAGCGATTTATCAAGAACTTCAAACCCAAATTTAAGAAAGGCGGCGCATTGCGCCGCCTTTCTTAAATTTGGGTTTAATAGCGAAATTGGCATTAATAGGCATGACTCTAGACACTAGTTAGCTAAAGTCTATTGAGGGCTTGTGTAGTATAGATAAATTTTAAAAAAGCTTGCAAAGCAAGCTTTTTTAAAATTTATCTGGGCTTTGAGAAAGAGCAAAGCGCTGTAAGACGTGAGGTGATGAAAACGCCACAGTGATACTCAACTTCAGCATAGAAAGCGATCGATGATTAAGAAACACTATATTCTCAAAGCTTTAGCAAGTAACAGTTTCGGTAAAAAGTCTTGAGTTTCACATGAGTCCAAATCGCTGTAAAATTCTAAGCAAAGTTAATAAATTCCTAAATTTTTTCTTAAAATGTCATATCCACAAAAACCTACAGTCATTATTACAGGCGCATCTTCAGGTGTAGGGCTTTGGTCAGCCAAGGCTCTTGCTGATAGAGGTTGGTTCATCGTCATGGCTTGCCGCAATATTACAAAAACCCACAAAGCGGCGGAATCCGTAGGCATCGCCAAAGATAAATATGAAGTCATCCAAGTTGATCTTGGCTCCTTAGTGAGTGTACGTGAATTTGTGGCTAAATTCCGTGCTACGGGCAGATCCCTTGAAGCGATCGTGGTCAATGCTGCCATTTATACCCCCCTGCTCAAGGAACCACAGCGATCGCCTGAAGGCTTTGAGCTAACCATGACTACTAATCATCTAAGCCACTTCTTACTCGTCAATCTTCTCCTAGAAGATATGAAAAAATCTACCTATAGCGATCGCCGTGTTGTCATCCTTGGAACCGTCACCCATAACCCTGACGAATTGGGCGGTAAGATTCCTCCACAGCCAGATCTCGGTAATCTCGAAGGCTTTGAGCAAGGCTTCAAACCACCGATCTCGATGGCAAATGGCAAGAAATTTGAACCAGTGCGTGCTTATAAAGAAAGCAAGGTTTGCAATATCTTGACCATGAGAGAATTGCACCGTCGCTTCCATGAATCTACAGGTATTACCTTTACCTCGCTCTACCCAGGTTGTGTTGCCGATACGCCTCTCTTCCGCAATCACTATCCTCTCTTCCAGAAGTTATTCCCCTTGTTCCAAAAGAACATTACTAAGGGTTATGTAACTCAAGAATTATCAGGTCAGAGAGTAGCTGATGTGGTTGCTGATCCTGCATATCGTCAGTCAGGTGCTTACTGGAGTTGGGGTAATCGCCAGAAACAAGATGGCAAATCCTTTGTGCAAACAGTTTCACCTCAAGCTCGCGATGATGCAAGAGCAGAAAAAATGTGGGACTTAAGTGCCAAGCTAGTAAGACTTGTCTAATCCTATGCTGTGGTGTATGCATAGCTTGCACCACAGCCCTTTTTAATTATCTTCTTTCAGATCTCGTATTAATAGCGAATTTTCATTAATATTGAATTTATAGATTTTTTAAGCTAAATTGATACATATAGCAGTCCTAAATTATTTGTAAATTTTTAGGTCTGTTGAAGTGCACCCCGAAGGGTGCACTTCAACAGACCATTTAGAATTGCTATATGAAGATCATCAACTTGAGTATTAGCACATATGAATATTTTGTGTGCATCAGCGATCGCAAGTACTATATTCCTTACTGTTACTAGTGCGAATGCTGCCGTCTTCACGTTATATAACGCTAGTAATAACACCACACCCGATTCTCAAGGCAACCTCAAATCTGGCGCTATTTGTCCAGCGACCTCTTTCTTGGGTCCCTGTAATGCATTAGGAAACGTCCCATTTCAAGTATCTCCTAGCCAAACATTAGTTACAGGTGGTGTTCAGCTAGATACATCTGCCAACTCTGCTGAATACTCTGGTTATAGCAATTACAACCCATTGAGCACTAACTATTTTAATATCAGTATTTTTAGTTCCAGTACGCTCAATCAAACCACTGGTTATACGATTACCTTTACTGTGCAGTTGAACTCAGCAACTGACAATACAGGTAGTAATTCCGTTGGTAATCCCAATCGCGCAGCCTTTAGTATCCTTGCCGTTAGTAGCAATACGAGCAAAGCCATTGAAATTGGGTTTAGGGCAAATGAGATTTTTGCTCAAACATCTAGTTTTACCTTACCAGCAGCACAATCAACTACTTTTAATACTGGTGCAGCTTTAAACACCTATAAGCTCACAGTCTTTAATGACACATATTCCTTGACTAGTGGCGCTACCAATCTAATTAATGGTTCGCTGGTGGATTACACAACCTTCAACCCTTCAACAAGTAGTCCGCCATTGCCCTTTAATCCGTACAACACTCCAAGCTTTATTTTTTTCGGTGATAATACAGGCAAAGAGTCAGGAGTATTTACTCTTGGTGATGTAACTTTAGATACGACACCAGTGCCTTTGGATTTTTCTCCGACCTATGGGGTGATCGCAATAGGGGCGATCGCATTGTTCAAGCAGCGATACCGAAAATAGTTTTATGCCATAAAGTTACGAAGATCTGATACATTTGGCGTAATTAACAAGCAATTTTATTGGGTAAGCATCTGAGGTTGCTCTCATGGCACAAAATCCGATGATCGAACAAGCTAAGCAAGGCAATGTTAGTGCTATCACAGCATTAATGAATCGGTTGCTGAAATCACAGGGAATGCTCGCTAATGTCGAGCGTGAAGGCGATCGCTTGGAAGTGTTAATCGAATCGGATCTGCGATCGCTAAATGATGAAGTGCGCGTTCCCAAGCGTCAAGTATTGGTGAGAATGCTGAAAAAATGGTTTCGTACCCTTGAAGTCAAAACCATCTCTAAAATCACCATTTCTTGGCAGCAGGCGGGATTTGATGCCCCTGCATGGACAGAAGAAATTTCTTTGTTAGATGACGATACTGATATTACTGATATCACCGATATTCCTCAAAATGGCGGAGGGTCTATATCCCAAGAAAGACCTAAAATACCTCCTTTACCAATCTTTCCTCCCAAGTCTATGCGTAATGATGAACAGCGCGATCGCTCTAGTGAAAAGATATCATCACCTTCTGATACGGATCTAGATGAAATATTTGGTGAAGTGAGTCATCCTGTATCCTTACCAAATATTCCTGCGAAGCAAAATTTCAGTTCGGAATCGGAATATAAGCAACCATTGCCAGAAGCAGAACCATTCTTTTTAGCCGATGTGCCTGCAATTCCTAACAGTAGTAATACAGATGAAGGAATTAGAGATTTTCAGTCTCCCAAATTTTCCTTCGATCCTCACACCTTAATGACTATATTTACTACGCCCAGTTTCGCTATTCAACTCATCCAATACATTGTGATTTGTGGAGTTATTATCCTGACTTTGCGAGGAATTCATGGTGTTTTTGGTGGTGGCAAAGCTCCCAAAGCTGCATCCATTGAAACTCACACTATTGTATGATAGCGATTTTCAAGGGAGATTATTTTGCAACCTCAATTTCATGTCTGCGTCACTTTAGGCACTCGTCCAGAAGCAATTAAGCTTGCACCTGTCATCCATTTATTTAGAAATAATCCTCAATTCCAGACTTCAGTTGTGTTAACTGGGCAGCATCGGGAAATGGTGGAGCAGGTGATGCAATTGTTTGACCTCAAGGCAGATTATGATTTGGGAATCATGCGCCCGAAGCAAACCCTCACTGAGATTACCTGTAATAGCTTAATTGGATTAGAGAGTTTATATAAAGAGATTCAACCTAATATTGTCTTAGTCCAAGGGGATACGACTACTGCTTTTGCGGCGGCATTGGCAGCTTTTTATCAACAAATTCCAATTGGGCATGTAGAAGCAGGACTCCGCACTGATAATCTCTTTAATCCATTTCCTGAAGAAGCCAATCGTCGCCTAGTTTCTCAAATAGCTCAACTGCATTTTGCACCTACTACTGCTTCCGTGACGAATCTCCAAACGTCAGGAATAAAAGAAGGAATTCACCATACGGGCAATACAGTTATTGATGCGTTGCTGTACGTGTCAGGGCGATCGCCAAAGTGTGAAATCAAAGGATTAGACTGGTCATCCTATCGGGTGATTCTTGCCACTGTCCATCGTCGTGAAAATTGGGGACAGCCCTTAGAGCAAATCATTCAAGCGTGGTTGCAGATTTTGGCAGAATTTCCTGATGTGGCTTTAGTTCTGCCCATGCATATGAATCCTGTGGTACGCGAACCGTTAATCGCCAAATTAGGTAATCATCCACGCATTTTTTTAGTAGAGCCATTGGACTATGAGCAATTGGTTGGCGCAATGCAACGCTGCTACTTGATCATGAGCGATTCAGGAGGCTTGCAAGAGGAAGCTCCTAGTCTTGGTAAACCTGTTTTGGTCTTGCGTACTACGACTGAGCGCCCAGAGGCAGTTGCCGCAGGAACAAGTAAGCTGGTGGGTACGGACACTCAAGAGATTGTGGCAGCAGCTTCTCAATTATTAGGCGATCGCATTGCCTATGAACAGATGGCAAATATTGCTAATCCCTTTGGCGATGGCAAATCGAGTCAGCGTATCCTAGATATAGTTCATGAGTTTTTAGCTTAATTGAAATATTTTGAAAAAGATAGCAAGGCTATCCTTTTCAAAATATTTAGTTATGGATTTAGTCCTATGAATCCACTTTCTCGACGGAAATTTATTGCCATCTTTGGGATCGCTGCAAGTACAGTCTTGCTGAATAACTGTACGTCCAAACCCTTGGCAAATGATTTATTACAACCAACACTGCGTACAAATATTTCCGATAATCCTGAAATTCAATCGGTACGTCTAGGTATAATTCCCTCATTTGAAGTTGTACCTTTACTAGTCGCGCAACATAAGAAGCTATTTGCGAAATATGGCATGACTAATGTGGAGTTAGTTCCCTTTCAGTCATGGGCAGAAATTAGCGATCGCACCGAAGTCGGCACAGAATTAGGGACAAACAGCAATGGCATTGATGGTGGACATTTCTATAGTCCTTTGCCTGAGATGATGAATGAGGGAATTAATCCTAACAAGCGCAAAACTGCCATGTATATGCTGATGCGCTTGCATACTCATGGAGGATATATTGTTGTTTCTAAACGACTAAAACCCTTTGGCATTCAAATACAACGCGCCCCCTTTTCGCCTTGGCAGGATGTAGCGAAGTTATTCGGCAGTCCCATGAATTGTGCGATCGCTGAAATCGGGACTAATTACGATCTCTGGTTACGTTATTGGCTCGCCTCGATGAATGTTATTCCGAAGCTCAATATTGATGTGCTAGAAATTCCCTTTGCGGAGATGAGTAATCAGATTAAGCGTAGTAGAGCCGATTTGCTTTGTCTTGATAGCTGGCGTATGTTGCAACTCCTTGAAGCGAACTTGACCTATCCTGCGATCGCGACTGGTGAGATTTGGCGCAATCATCCGGGGGAATGCTTAGCAATGCGTGCCGATTGGGTAGATAAATACCCCATTGCCACGCAAGCCTTACTTCAAGGAATTATGGAAGCTCAGATCTGGTGTGATAATCCTGCAAATGAGAGAGAACTAAATACATTAATAGCATTGAGCTTTAGTAATGGAACTAATTTGATTACGGAACCTCTGAAAATGTTCTCACAGCTTTTTAAAAATAGTCCACAGCAGACTAAGGGAATACTGAGGGCAAATACTGCTAAAAACTCTCCTAATCCACTTGCCATTAAGTATTGGTCAAATGATGGTATTTCCGTTTCTTATCCCTATAAAAGTCATGATCTATGGTTCTTAAACGAATATAGAAGATGGCAATTACTACCCGACAATTTTGAAATCAAAGAAACCATTGATGCTGTTAATCGCGAGGATCTATGGAAAAATGCAGCGAAAGCGATCGGCGTTCCCGATACGAATATTCCCATATCCACTTCAAGGGGAATAGAAATCTTTTTTGATGGCTCAAGTTTTGATCCGAATAGCCCTCAATAAGATTGTCGTGCGAAGTACGTCTCAAATCTGCGATCGCGTAACACAGAATACTGCATAGATTCCTTTTTAATAACAAAATCTTCAAGTAAACGTGAGTTCGATAACACCATTTGCGCGGCGCTTCGCGCCGCGCAAATGGCGAAAAATGGTAAAAATCGCTTAGCGATTTTTACCATTTTTCGCCTTCGTCGAACTGATGTTAAGTAAAGATAAAAAATATAAATTTATGCGTAACCAATTACTAGCATAAGAAATCTTGGTAATTTCCTTGTTGTAGCTCGTAGATTGGCATAGACAAGGCAAAAACTATCAATATGTAGGATAAATGGAATCTAGATTGAACAGTTGAAGGATGGAGGTAATACAATGAAATTTGAGACACCTGTGCAAAAAGCTTGCTATGAGAAGATTCAACCTTGGTTGAAAGACTTATATGACAATGTTTATTCACCTCCATACGACATGCCTGTATTTGTTTTGCCACTAGGTTCCGCAACGGCGACAGTTGAGGTTTTGCCTTGGGGTAGTTCTGAAGCAATTATTTCCACTTGGTCATATGTAGTTACAGGGGCAGAGATTACGCAGGATTTAATGCGGTTTTTACTTAAAAAAAATTCGGAACTTCAGTTTGGGGTCTTTAGTATTGATGATGATGGTGACATTCGCTTTCATACAACCTTAGTTGGCTCGACCTGCGATCGCCAAGAATTACAAACTTTAGTATCTTCAGTCCTAGAAACTGCCGATCAGTATGATGATGCGATCGTGGCAACTTGGGGTGGTGAGCGCTCTTTAGATCGCAGCCTTTAATCAATGAAGGCGACGCTTCGCGTCGCCTTCATTGATTTGTTTTTTTGTCCTAAGCAAAAATTTCATTGCTATAAATAATTATTAAGAGAGGTATGCTCACAAAGGGAGTATACCTCTCAAGTCTTGAAAACTTCTGAGATTGAGTTAAACTTTTAGTGGTTTTGATCAATGGTAAATTTGAAGAGTGAATTTTCAGACAGAGGCACAAAAAAACTGTTATCAAAAAGTAGCTGATTGGCTACCAGAGCTTTGCGATCGCATATCCCATCCCGTCACCTATAACCCTATCTTTAGCTTGCAGTTTGGCTCTGCGACGGTGCTGGTAGAAATTCGACCTTTATATGAAACAGAATCGATTATTTATATTTGGGCATATGTGGCAACTGAAGTGAAAGTGAGTGATGCTCTGATGCTCTATTTGCTCAAGCAGAATGATGTGTTCCGTTTTGGGGGATTTAGTATGCCAGAGGACGGAGATGTTAGATTTCATGTGACTTTGCTAGGTGCATCTTGTCAACAAAATGAGTTTAAACTTGCATTGACCGAAGTTTTAGACAGTGCTGATCGCTATGATGATTTGATTGTGAAGCGATGGGGTGGCAGAAGGGCAGCCGATTCTCTATTTGATATTTGAGGGATTTCATGCTTTTACCTTTGCCACAGTCTAGTCGCGATCGCCATCCGAAACATCTTGCTGAGGTTGTGGCAACTTCTACCACAGAATTTCTCGCTCAGTGCCTTGAGCCTGATAATCTGGATTTTCCTGTGATGCCTGCTTTCGGTAGTTGGGTGAAGTCGCAACAGGATGAAAATAGCGATATCGTTGCCTATGGGGTGGTTTATCATGCAACGACTGCACCGATTGATTCTGTGCATCGAGCAGTAGCTTTAGGTCTGAGTCTCCAAGAGTTACGCGAACAGCAACCGCAAATTTTCGCCATGCTCCGTTCAGAAATCAAAGTCGTACTACTCGGTTTTAGTGCTGTTGGTAATGTCTATCAGCATCTTCCCTCGCAACCGCCACAAATCCATCAAGCTGTTTATGCTTGCGAAGAAGAGGAAATTGAGAACTTCACAGAAGAGTTAAATTTTTTGAGAACTTTAGTCCAAATGACCAATGCACCTGTCGATGAGCTAATCGCTGCCGTCTTACGCAATGTTTATCAGGTGCGTAAATGCGATCGCAATTGGTTAGTCCAAGCAGGACGCAAACTTAGCATTTTGCTCAAAGACGACTATGATCGCCTCGGTGCAATTTTAGGTCAGGTTCATCCTTGAAAAACAAAATTCGTTTTTATTGATTCCCCTAGCAATTGTTCGTTGTAAGAGATAGCTAGGACAAGTCAAAACCTAAATCTGTGAAGGCGACACGAAGTGTCGCCTTCACAGATTGTCCTAAGCAAACCTTACATAGCTGCCGTCACAAACCCAAGAGGAGAAAGGTGGCGCAAAGCGCCGCCTTTCTCCTCTTGGGTTTTATGTCCTGATATAGGCGACGGCTACAGGACTGCGATAGCATGGGTTCGTTCAAAAAGATCTAGACGGTTGGCAGGCTTAGCCCCTAGATTTAATTGATAGTGCTAAAGTTGATACGGTCAGCCGAAAGCGCCACCTGTTTCAGAGGAGTTTTTATTTTGTCGTAGGTACAATGAAAACTCAAAACTCTTACTGGAATTGATTTTTAGTTTGCTGATAAGTACATACTTATTTGCAAACCGCTATATGTAGATCTAAGGTTTGTAGGGTTTATTAACAATGTTGCAAGAGATTCAGTTACCTGTCGTTGCCGAGGCAAAAAAGTGGACTATTCAAGATAGTGAGACCCTTTATCGCATCAATGGCTGGGGTGAACCTTATTTTAGTATTAACGAGGCTGGTCACGTAACTGTCTCCCCAAAAGGCGATCGCGGTGGCTGTATTGACCTATTTGAACTGGTGAATGATCTTAAGCAAAGAGGATTGCGATCGCCGATATTAGTCAGATTTTCAGATATACTTGCCGATCGCATTGAGCGCTTAAACTCCACCTTTGCCAAGGCAATCGCCCGTTATAACTACAATGGCGTTTATCGTGGCGTTTTTCCTGTCAAAGTCAATCAGCAAAGGCAATTGGTGGAAGAAATTGCCAAATTTGGAAAACCATTCCAATTTGGCTTGGAAGCAGGTTCTAAACCCGAATTACTCATTGCTCTTGCCACCCTCCGCACTCCCGGTTCACTTCTGATTTGTAATGGTTACAAGGATGCGGAATATATTGAAACAGCTCTATTAGCTCGAAAACTGGGACAAAATACGATCATTGTGATCGAGCAGTTGGAAGAAGTAGAGATGATTATCCGTGCGGCGACAAAGTTAGACATCGCACCTGTAGTTGGCGTTCGTGCCAAACTCAGCACCAAGGGTCTGGGACATTGGGAAGATTCGACAGGCGATCGCGCCAAGTTTGGGTTACGGATGTGGGAAATTCTCGAAACTGTCGAACAATTGGAAGCCGCAAATATGCTGGATTCCCTCAAATTACTTCATTTCCACATTGGTTCACAAATCAGTAATATCAGCACAATCAAAGACGCATTGCGAGAAGCAGGACAAATCTATGTGCAGCTTGCAAATCTAGGTGCACCGATGGGGCATCTCGATGTTGGTGGCGGCTTGGGCGTAGATTATGACGGTTCCAAAACTAATTTCTATGCTTCCAAAAACTACAGTATGCAGAACTATGCCTATGATATTGTCGCGGCAATTAAGGATGCTTGTACGGAAAAGGGAATTCCTGTACCAACCTTAACTAGTGAAAGTGGTCGGGCGATCGCTTCTCATCAATCGGTCTTAATATTTGACGTAGTAGGCATTAGCGGCACACCAACTCAATCGATTGAGCCATTGAAAGAAGATGAGCATCTCATTGTTCGTAATCTCTTTGAGGCATTGGAAAATATCAATGAGAACAACTATCAAGAGATTTACCATGATGCAGTGCAGTTCAATCAAGAAGCCATTAGCCTATTTGCCTTTGGCTATCTGAGCTTAAAGCAACGGGCAAGAGTTGAGCGACTGTTCTGGGAATGCTGCGATCGCATTCGGAAGGTGACGCGCAAATTAAATTATGTACCTGACGATCTCGAAGACTTAGAACGCTTGATGGCGCTTACTTACTACTGTAATTTTTCCGTCTTCCAGTCTGCTCCCGATAGCTGGGCGATCGACCAACTCTTCCCGATTATGCCGATCCATCGCCTCAACGAAGAACCCACCTGTCGCGGCACGATCGCCGATCTTACCTGTGATAGCGATGGCAAAATTGATCGCTTCATCGATCTGCGTGATGTGAAATCCGTCCTCGAATTACATCCCTTTATCGCCGAAGAACCTTACTTCTTAGCTCTATTCCTCGGTGGAGCCTATCAAGAAATCCTTGGGGATTTACATAATCTCTTTGGTGATACCGATGCAGTGCATATTCACGCAACCCCTACAGGCTATAAGGTTGAGCATGTGATCAAAGGCGACTCCATGACCGAAGTTCTCGAATATGTACAGTACAATCGTGATGCAATGCTAGAGAATATTCGCCAAGAAACAGAACGTGCTCTCCAAGAGAAGCAAATTACCCTTGATGAAGCTAGATTATTCTTGCAAAAATATGAGCATTGCTTAAATGGATACACTTATCTAAGCTAATCAGTAAAAGAGAAGACGCACAAAATGCGTCTTCTCTTTTATAAATTGCGAGGAGAACTCATCGCTTGATTCAGCGTTTTTAATTCCTGTAAAATTTCTCGCAAAAGCCGATTAGTTTCATTTTGAGTCGGCTCTTGTACTTGAATCGTCACCTGTTTCATTTTCAAGACATCCCGCGCGAATCTGGAAACTTCGGTAGGATGAAATAGCAACGGCTCGCGATCGCTTTGGCGCAACTCTGGATTTAGCTTTTGAGGATCATAGGGGAGATTTAGCTCACTTTGATTTGGGTCAGTATTGGCATAGCGATATACCGAGGCACGCGATCGCCCCAAAGCCTTTTGAATTGCTTCCACATCCATTAGTTCATAATTATTATCAGATTTCAGGTCAAACGCAGGTAAAGGAAGACTCATAACTAATTTCTGATTGATTTCTGATTTACAAAATGCCTATCACTAGTATAGTCGCATTTAGAGTCTAGCAATCTCATCCCAAAACAAGAACCCGATTTTTTGTGGTTAGTCTTTGCTGCCCCACAAAAAATCGGGTTCTTATTTTCTTCTGCTTTCCTAAGTGACAGTTAAGAACGAATAACTCAAGATACTACCGTCGATAATTTTTCCGCAATAAATGCCTCAACAGATTGCATGTTGAGAAACATCTCCTCAATCAGATCCGCAGCTTTCATACTATCTTGCTCTAGATTTAATGCCTCAAGCTTCACGGCTAAATCACGCATTTGTAAAGCCCCCACATTGCTACTTGACCCCTTAATGTGATGAGCCTCCTTCATAAACTGCAAGTGATCACCACTAGCGATCGCCCCTCGGATTATTTCTAGTCTTTGGCAAACATCTTCTACATAGACTTGCAAAACCTCAATCTCAAACTCGATATCTCCCTCCGATATTTGATTAAGTTGCTCTAAATCTATAGGGGAGCTTGGTGTCTGATTCATATAGGTTAACGCCTTACAGCACTTAACTAATCAATATATATAACTACTACATGTCGCTAAGCTAACACATATACAACCCTAAAAGCCAGAAAACCAAAGAATAGTCTTCATAATCCCTTAAGTTTTTCGCATTGGCGATCTCCAGATCGATGTTAGAATGAATAACAAATGTAAAGATTTGCAAAGCCATCTATTTATTCAAAATTTACTAGGACTAGTCACGCTTAGCGAGTCTAAATTCTGGTTTCTAAGATAATCAAAAATTAAACAAGACGAGTCATATCGACCATGCGTATCATTTTAATGACAGGAAAAGGCGGAGTTGGTAAAACTTCCGTAGCAGCAGCCACAGGTCTACGCTGTGCTGAATTGGGTTATAAAACGCTAGTTTTGAGTACCGATCCTGCTCACTCCCTTGCTGATAGCTTTATGGTCGAGTTAGGTCATGATCCTAAAGAAGTACGTCCAAATCTTTGGGGAGCGGAACTAGATGCTTTAAGGGAACTAGAAGGCAACTGGGGTGCAGTTAAGCGTTACATTAGTGAGGTTTTACAGGCAAGAGGGCTAGAAGGTGTACAGGCTGAAGAGTTGGCAATCCTGCCGGGGATGGATGAAATTTTTGGCTTGGTGCGCGTCAAACGTCACTATGATGAAAAGGATTTTGACGTATTGGTGATTGATTCTGCGCCGACAGGAACGGCTCTACGATTGCTCTCTCTTCCAGAAGTTGCAGGCTGGTATATGCGGAAGTTTTATAAACCACTGCAAGGTATGGCGCAAGTGTTGAGTCCTGTGTTTGAGCCAATTTTCAAGCGTGTCACAGGTTTCTCTTTACCTAACAAAGAAGTGATGGATGCTCCCTATGAGTTCTATGAAGAACTGGAGGCTCTTGAAAAAATCCTCACCGATAACACTATTACTACCGTTCGATTAGTAACAAATCCCGAAAAGATGGTCATCAATGAGTCACTCAGAGCTCATTCATATCTTAGTCTCTACAATGTGGCAACAGATTTGGTAATTGCTAATCGGATCATTCCAGAGGAAGTTCAAGATCCATTCTTTAAAGCATGGAAAGAAAATCAAAAGCAATATTGTGAACAGATTTACCGCGATTTCCATCCTCTCCCAATCAAGCAAATCCCTCTGTATGCGGAGGAAATGTGCGGTGTTGAAGCTTTAGAGAGACTCAAGGTAACTTTATTTGGTGATGAAGATCCTGCACAGGTCTATTACAAAGAGAACACGATGCGTGTGGTCGAAGAGAACAAGCAGTATCGTTTGGAATTATATTTACCTGGTGTGGCGAAGGAGAAGATTGAGTTAACAAAAACTGGTGATGAGTTGAATATTCGTATTGGTAATCATCGTCGTAATCTAGTATTACCTCAAGCTCTATCAGTTCTCCAAACCTCTGGTGCAAAAATGGAAGATGATTATCTAAAAATCCGCTTTTCCACTCCTGCTTAAACCTGTAGGACTTACGCATCGAGTGGATGTGGCGTGGGCGAAGATCACGCCACATCCATTAAAAAACCAGTCAATTCGTTGGCATTGTATAAGTTCTAATAGTTATAAACCAAAACCGAATTGCTGTGCTGCTCGCGTAGCGAGTAGCACAGCAATTCGGTCTTGGTTAGTTAATTATGCCTTACACCATTTGTTTTTATGTCCCAACAAGAATGACGACAGATATAGCAAGATTGCCCCAAATAAAGGTAGGATTTCCGATGGACAGTTAACAGCATCAACAATACCGCAGTCATGGAAAACCCCAAAAACTTGGGCTATGTTCAGCCAGCCGAATGGCAATCCCATAGCGCCTGTTGGCTAGCCTTTCCTAGCCATCGCGACCTGTGGCTAGAATATCTCGATATCGTCCAAGCGGAATTTGTTGCCCTTGCCAAAGCGATCGCCACATCCGAGCAGCTAGAGATTTTAGTACTAGAGGAAACCACCGCCCTTGCTAAGCAAGTGCTTGGGGATTTACCTGTGCGCTTCCATCAGATTCCCTTTGGTGATATCTGGATGCGCGACATGACTCCAATTTATATCAAAAATGCCGATGGGAAATTAGGGGCTTTGCATTTCCAATGGAACGGATGGGGGGGCAAATATATGCTCGAACATGACGATCGCGTAGCAGCTAATATTCTAAAAAAACTTGATATCCCTAAATTTGAATTTGACTGGGTGCTCGAAGGTGGCGCGATCGAAGTCGATGGCGAAGGAACCTGTTTGACGACCAAGCAATGCCTACTCAATCCCAATCGTAATCCTCACCTCGATCAAGAAGCGATCGAATCTGGATTAAAATCTGCTTTGGGAGTAGAAAAAATTTTGTGGATTGAAGAGGGGCTGCTCAATGATCACACCGATGGACATATAGACACGATCGCGCGTTTCATTGCGCCGCATACGATCATGTGTATGGAACCTACTTCTGAGGATGATCCTAACTATCAAGTTCTCAATGACATTGCCTCACAGTTAGAAACCATGACCGATGCTAAGGGCAGAAAAATAGATGTAGTGAGAATTCCTTCACCCAATCTTGTCCTCGATGATGAAGGTGAAATCATGCCTGCTAGTTATCTCAATTTCTATATCTCTAACGATAGTGTGATTATCCCCATTTATGGTTCTCCTAATGATGAACTCGCAGTGCAAGCAATTGCTAAGCATTTCCCAAACCGAAAAGCGATCGGACTTTCTGCAAAACATATTCTCTTAGGTGGTGGCGCATTTCATTGCATCACCTGTCATCAACCCCAATAAAATATTTAGCAAATTTTTGAAAGCAGCGCTGCACAGCGCTGCTTTCAAAAATTTTTCGAGGTTGCAAATTAGCCCATAGTGCTGTGTTTTTAATACTGAGCAATAATTATGTCATGGATAGAATTGAGTATTGATACTACCAATGAAGCGGTAGATTGGGTCTGTACATTGCTGGCCAAAGCGATCGCTGTTGAAGATATGCACATCAGCACATATCAGGAAGAATCGTCAAAATGGACATTTACGATCCAAATGTACTTACCTGAGGATGCACGCATTCATCAACGGATTGATGAGATTGAGAAGATTCTCACGCCACTGCATCGCACAGGTATGACCAGTGGATTACAAACCTTTATCCTTGACCATAAGCCAGTCCACATAGTATCGGAATCTCATACGGCAAGTTCCTTAATTAGAAAAATAGGCGATCGCTTTGTGGTTCTATCGGCGGCATCAGACTATCAAGCCCATCCCCAAGAGATTGTGCTGCGATTGCAAAATAGTCTTGCCTTTGGCAGTGGACTACATCCCGCAACCATTCTCAGCTTGCGCTTACTAGAACGTCATGTTAAGCCCAATCTCGATACCCTCGATCTTGGTTCAGGTTCAGGGATTCTCAGCGTTGCTATGGCAAAGCTAGGCGCAAAAGTATTGGCGATCGATAATGATCCCGTTGCGGTATTAGCAACTCAAAATGCAGTGGAGCTAAACCAAGTAACACAGCAGGTGTCAGTCAAAGAAGCAAGCCTTGGCAGTGCTAGTCAATTGGGGCATTGGATGGGCGGTGATAGCATTGAGTCTGTTCCTGCAATTGAGGCTCAAGAACAATTTGATCTCATTGTTGCCAATATTTTTGCGCGAGTGCATATTTCCCTTGCCCCTGAATTTTACAAAGCGTTACGTTCCACTGCCACGCATTCAGGGATCTTAATCACCGCAGGATATACCAGCGATCGCGCTGAAAATGTGTCTTCGGCAATGCGTGAGGCAGGTTTTCTAGAATGCGATCGCGCCCAAATCGATGAATGGATGGCGATCGCCTATCGTTTGCATTAGTTTCTGCACTTCGCCAGCAGTCTTAACCCTCTCTATAGCGTTTTCCTAAGGGTTTATGAAAATAAACCTCTGTAACTCTCTTGATTAAAAAGCGCTATGAGTACTACCACACTCGATTATAGTTGTTTTAAATAATTTGCAGAGGGGGCTTCGACTCCGCTCAGCCCTCGGTGTAAGCTAGCTGAGCGGAGTCGAAGCTGTAGTTTTTATTTGAATTATCGGTAGTGCTAAATAGGTAAGGATGGGCGGCGCGAAGCGCCGCCCATCCTTACCTCAATAAATCCTTTCCTTTTTATACCAAAACTAAAAATGGCGTAGCCATTTTTAGTTTCTCAAATCCTTACTGGGTTTGGTTTTTAATTCACGAAAGTGTTGTCACACTTTCGTGAATTGGTATTAGGACTACCGAATTATCTATAAATTGAAATTAGATTAATTTTTTGTTTGTAAAACTAGGTAGCTGGGCATAATTAAAAAACAGAGGCAAAATCTGTAGCGCACGACGTGTGTGCGTCACATGTTTTGGTTTTTTATATTTAATTGCACCCAACTATTTATGAAATATCTACAACTGTTACCGATTCTGAGTGTTTTTGCTTTCCCTTCAATGGCTGTAGCTCAATATCCGATTATTTTTAACCACGTCAAGTATATTTCTATGAGTCAAGATGACTGTATTATCAGAGCTGAAGAAGCAGTCAAAGAGGCTGGTTTTAATAGAAACTTTGAACCTCTACGCAGTGGAGCATTTGGGGTAAATGGTTCGTATAGCGTTTCTGTACGCTGTGAAGCAACAAAAGGTATAGTTTTCTTTGCGGTGGCAGGACCTGATAACAAAACTGCAAGCAATCTTGTTAGACGAGTACAGAAGATTTTTTAAATTTAATCTGGCAATCGTAATTGAACTTAATAATTTCCTATATCTGGCTCCGTCTCAAAGATTGACTAAAGCATGATAATAGTAATTAGTTAGAGTAGTAGTCGTCGCTACTAAATCAAATAATGTCTTGTCTAGACTAAATATCAATTAAGAAATGACATCATCATTTTTTAATTTTCTAACTACATAGAGAAGGTGGAGGATATATGGTGTATACCCCTTTAATCGGTTTCACGCTATTTATGATCCTATTTTTAGGAGTAGCGTTTATGCTCAGTTATTTCTGGTGGGCTGATCGCTACAAAACTCCAGAAGTGATTGCCGCAGAAGTAATGCAGTTTTCTGAGCAAATCACCAACGCATTGTCAGTTTTTGCAGTAGGAATGCTAGCCTTTGGCATCATGCTCATTTTTCTCAATTTTTCGCTTCATACTTCCTAAAACCCTACTTTTACAGAATTTTAACGTCAGTTCGCGTTAAGCTGGCAAATCTTAAAAGAGCAAAAGTAAAACCCTTGCTACGCAAGGGTTTTACTTTTGCTCTTTGAGAGAGGGTTTGCGACGCAAACCCTCTCTCAAAGACTATTTCAAATTATCCCGAACTCACGTAATTTTAGATAAAGAATGGCGGCGATTTGCGCCGCCATTCTTTATCTAAAATTGGTGATGTGGAGCTTTGCCCCGCACCACCAATTTAGAATGTATAAAGTTTATAAAAAACCGACTGCTCCACCTAGCAATACGCTCATCCCTGCGATCGCGATCGGATGAATTACCAAAGCCCAAATACTGGGAATCTTGATCCCATCGCAAAGGGGAAAAACTAGACGGGCGATCGCCGCATTCACAATTAAAAAGACGATTGCCCAGAGAGGAATCAATCGTAAATTGAGAATAGCTAAGACAATCCAAATCAAGATATTGGCGATCGCAACAGCACCAATACCCTGCACCCATGCTTTGCCTGACTCAATGGGGCGATCAGGCGACATCCAGACCAAGCCTAACCAAGTTAGCCCTGCCAATAAACCACAGGCGATCGCATCAATAAGAAATTGCATATATTTTCACAGCGTGAAACTAATTCAACAGAGTTGATTTTGGGTGGCTTTGCCACCCAAAATCATTATTGCTACTCAATTCTGGCAGGAATCCCCTGACGACGCAATTGCTCGATGCGTTGTTGAGCTACATTAGGATCGCGATATGAGCCAACCTGTACTTGACCATCACTGGGGCGCACATAAGCATCGCGTTCAATCTGTTGAGCGCTAGCTGCATAGCTATTTTCAACAACGACACGATAGCTACTTTGGGCTGGAGGAGTTGTGGGGGCAGATGATAGGGGAGCTGCATATTTCACAGCAGTATTACTACGAGGAGCAACATATTCAGGAGCGGGAGCAGGCGTTGTTGGCACTACTGAGGCATTGCGTGATGGCTTGGGCGCGGGTGAGCTAATAGGGCGGCTAGGAGGTGCAGGCTCACTATAGGAACGTGTTGGTACAGGCTCGTTTCTAGGCGCAGGCGCAGGTGTATAACTCCTCTCCAAAGGTGCTAAAGCTGGTGGCAATGGTGCAACCGACATGGAAGGTAAAGACATTGATGGCACTGTTCGCAATGGTGCACTTGGGACAAAAGCACTATTGGGCGCAAAGACCGATGAGTTCTTGGTTAATGTACTATTTTTATTCTTATTGACGAAAGTAGGATCAGCGATCGCTTTACTGTTTTTAGCAAGGTTATCAACATTAACTTGAGTTTTGTCCCCCGCAAAAGGCACAAAGGATAAGTCATTAGATTTCTGCGGATTTTGCAGATTAATATCCTTGCCCAAATCTTCATTGCTGCTAGTTTGGGCTGCTTTGGTTTTTTGATCTGGTTTAAATAGTTTCATCACCCCCGAAGGATCGACCATCAAATAACCGATCGCGGCACTAGAGCAGAGCAGTAATAATAGTGAAATTATCCCCACAGGATTCATCAAACTTCGCAGAGCGCTCTTTTCGGCTGGTGGGGCAGGATATGGATATTCTTGATTATCTGATTCCTGATAATTATCTGCATAGTTATTGGCGTAATCATTAGCAAAACTCTGCAAGATTTCATCATCATCAGGGGCAGGAATCTGCGCCATAGTTGGCTCAATATTGGGGGCATCAGTTGGTGAATTGATTCCTATTGATGCGTCACCATAACCATGCAAACTTTGAGCATACGCAACTGCGCGATCTAAATCTGCATTAGTGCCACTATGACTATTGCTATCTAAGCTATCGAGATCTAGTCCTCGATATTGATGTAATTCGGCATTCGCGATCGCGTCGGTAGCATTTGCACCCAATGGTGGCATCACAGGCATTTGAATCGTGCGGCGATCGCTATTGATTTCCACTGGAGGCGTGAGAGGCGACAAAGCTTCCGACAAACTGGGCGATGTCCAGATGGATTGAGTAGATACAGAGCGAGGTCTAAAAGGATTGAGATAAGAAATGGTTTGACCATTCTCTTGCCAATGGCGGTAGCGATCTAGCTCATCATTGAGGCTCGCATCCAAACCAGCCAACGCTGTTTGCAAGACTGATGATTGAGCGATCGCAGGTAAAAAATCAGTCGCTGCGTCAGTGACCCTTGGGTTAGGTTGAGAAATTTTGGGTGAAATGGTTGGGGAGATGGTAGGACTCAATGTTTGCATAATTCTTTACCTCAGGCAGTAACGGCGGGTTGAGCTAGGTAAATGTCTCGGATATCTTCGGGCAGAGCATCTTCTAGAGCTTGATAGGCTCTGACTAGAAGCTGTTTTACATCGCTAGCAGAAATGCTTTCGCCCTCAGCATGTAAGTAGGCGGCAATGCGTGTATGGCTCCATTGAAAAGTTTGAGATAACAATAGTACCAGACGTAGGTTGCCTGCCATTTGATTTAGAGCTTGATTAAGGTAGCACCAAAATACAGGGGGGGTATCCTTGAGGGAATATTGAATTTCTTCAACGGGAGGTACTTCGGCACGATTAATCATCATCGCGGCAATATTGATTAACCAGCTTTGCAATGATAGACGCGGTGTTGTCACTCGCAGGTCTAGCACTCGCATTTCGTGGTAGATATATTCCCAAGTTTTGACAAATAAATAGTCTGATTGCACGGGCGATCGCGTTGCCGTGCCAATCAGGGTATACAGCACTTGTCCATAGCGACAAAAAATTGCTGCAAAATATTGACCCTCTTCAGGATGCCTTTGAAATAGTGTCACGAGTTCGCGATCGCTTTTTTGGAAAAGCGCCTGAATCTTAGGGTGATGAATTTCGGGAAGGGGGGGAAGCTGAACGGTCACGGCTATTGCTAGCTCACTTTATAGGTTTTCATTTTTGATGCACACATACTAGCAGCAAAGTATGATAATGCAACCCGTACTTCGTACTAAATAATTTCAGAGGGAGATCTTGGCATCTCGCATTGAAAAATAGGCTTTATGATTTACCGCAGCTTAACTGACATTAATATTTATGATTCTCCAAACCTTGATCGCCTTGCCACACAGATGGCTAAGGGTAGATATTTACAGGTATTAGAGTCTGCGCCAAATTTTCTGAAAATCCAGCTACTCGAAGATGACTATGAGGGGTTGCTCAATCGCCAAGATTTACAAAAGTTAGAACTAAGCGATCGCCAAAGTTTTATTGATCATTTACCACCAGTATTAAGTGCTGCCGAAATCGGCGATCGCTTGCCGCAAGTAATTGCTTTTATCCAAAAAGCAATGGCAACACCGAATGAATATCTCTGGGGTGGGACGGTTGCGCCAAATTATGACTGTTCTGGATTAATGCAAGCCGCCTTTGCTTCGGTTGGGATTTTAATTCCCCGCGATGCCTATCAACAGGAAGCCTTTGGTGAACCCGTCTCTCTAGATGAGTTGCAAATCGGCGACCTAATTTTCTTTGGGACACCTGTTAAGGCGACCCATGTGGGTATATATATTGGCGATCGCGCCTATATCCATAGTTCTGGCAAAGAACATGGACATAATGGTATTGCAATCAGTGAAATCTCAGGCTCAGATCAGGTTTCACAATGGTATTCTCGCCAATTACGTGGCGCAGTAAGAATTACCTCAAACAAAAAATACGCCATGATGCGATCGCCTCTTTAATCTCGTTGAAAGTAAATGGCTATCGCCCTTATCTAAAGAAACATAGCGGCTTTCAATTTACTCAAGCTTTTGAGAGATGGCACGAAACATAGCTACTGCCTCGTCATCATCCTTAGTTGCCATTGTCCATGAACCTGTACTGGTTTTAACAATCACAACATTTTTCTGAGGATTGATGTAGATATATTGTCCCCAAATGCCCACAGCTAGATAATCACCTGTAGAGCCTGTAGGAATCCACCATTGGTATTGATACCCCCATCTACCGTAATCTTTAGCATCAGTTGCTCCAACTTGCAAATGCGGACTATCAGGAACAATCGATTCTTCGATCCAATTCGCAGGTAAAATCTGCTTTCCATTATAGTAGCCGTTATGTAGATAAAGTAATCCAAACTTGGCATAGTCGCGTAAAGTCGCGTTCAAACAGCAAAACGAAAGCTCAGTATTGTAATTGTCTGTAGACCAAAAAGCTTCAGATTCTGCACCTAGAGGTTCCCAAAGCTTAGTTTGTAAGTAGGCTGATACACTCTTTCCTGTCGCACGCTCTATCAGCATCCCCAATATTTGTGTATCTAGACTGATGTAGTGGAATTTCTTGCCTGATGGAGATTCGGAGGGAAAGTCCAAAGCAACTTTTTTAATAGGGCGCATTTGCAAGAAAATTTGCGGAAGGAGGTTGTTAATATCGGAAGAATTATCTAGGTAATCTTCGCTGAACTTTACTCCAGATGACATCTGAAGAATATGCTTAATTGGGACATCTCGATATCCTGTTTGTGCAAGTTCTGGAAGATATTTAGTAATTGGATCGTTGACACTACTGATATATCCATCTGCGATCGCTATGCCCACTAGAGCAGATACAAAGGATTTAGCAACAGACCAAGAATTATTTTTAGCATTTTGAGTATTACCTTGAAAATATTGCTCATAAACAATCGTGTCATTTTTAACCACTAAAATTCCTGTTGTTCCCGAACGCTCTAGCATCTCTGTCATTTGGCGGTTTCGTTCATCAAAAAGATAGGATATTTCCAATTTTTGATAATTCTCATTAAGTTGATGTGGTTTACTAGAGCGATGAATCCATTTGCTTGGAAAAATCTTATCCATACTTCGGAAGTTTTCTGCTCGTTTGTCGTCGTCCCATATTGTTAGCTTTGGAAAAAAGTAAAAACGGTAAGCGCAAATTCCCACAACACTTAAAAGAAGAAATACAAAGATAAAAAGCATAAATTTTTTCCCTTTTTGCAGCATTGGTTTATCCAGCAATTAAATATATTTAGTGCTGGATTTCATCTTAGGGATGCTGAGAAAAGAATGTATAGATGTTTTTTTTGCTTTAAAGCAAATCCTTGCAATAATTTTTGAGGTTTAGTTTTTTTTCAAATGCTGACGACGAGATCTTCCAACCCTAAGCCGACTGAGCGTGGATTGAGTTATTCCTAAAAATGATGCTATATGCCCAAGCTTTAGTCTTTTTTCGATATCTGGATATTGTTGAATCAAGCTGTCATAACGTTCAGAAGCTGATTGGGCTAGTAAAGATACTAAACGCTCTTGGATTTCAAGATAGTAACCTTCTACTACAGAGTGAAACAACTTATTCCAAACAGGATCTTTTCTGTAGAGATACTGCAAATTCTCATGACTTATGGAGAGAAGATGACAATCGGATAGAGTAAAAAGACTCTCTACACTAGGCTGCCGATGAATAAAACTAAAATGTGAATTGACAAAATCATTCTCAAAAGCAAACCAAGGAATAACTTCTTTGCCGTTGCTGTAATGAATACAGATTACTGTTCCTTCTAAAATAAAATAAACATGGTTTGAAATTTTACCACGCTCTAATAAAAAGCAATCTTTAGGAAGTTTTTCATACTCACAGACCCTTTGCAGATCGATCTTTTGCTCAAGGGTTAGAGGAATAATTTGATTAAACTTCTGAATTAGTCTTGTATTCAATTTCCAATAAGAAATTATTGAAATAACGATGTTTGTAAGTTTTGATGAATAGATTTATTTGTGAAAATCTACGCAATAAACTTTATTCTCATTATATAGTGATCGATTCTTATTACAGTTATTCAAGGAGCGATCGCCTTTACTGCGCTTATTCAAATAGCAATTTAGCTGAAATCTCACAAACCAAGCATTTGTTTAACGTCATTTAAAGCGATCGCAGTTTTACCTTTAGCAAATAGCGATCGCTTTATGATGTAATTGTGATGCAACTGTGGGTTTTGATGTCAGTGCGAGGTTTTGGGTGATGAATAGAGTGATTGGGCTGGCGATCGCGGCTTTGTTGACTGGTATACCGATGTCTATTGTGGTTGGTGACAGCGTTCAAGCGCAAACAGCGCAAGATCGCAACACTGAGGCTGAGGCAATACGGCTATTTAAGCAAGGGCAACAGTTGATGGAAGCCAAACAGTATCAAAAGGCAATTGATTCTTTTCAGCAGTCTCTAATAGTTTTCAAACAAATTGGCAATACTCAAGCTGAACCTTCACTTCTGTCTATTATTGGAGTAAATTACATTGCCATCGGTGATGTTCAAAAGGGGCGAGAAATTCTGCTGCAATCTCTAGAAATGGCGAAGAAGATCGGAGATAAAGAAACGATATCTCTAGCAACTGAGATTCTCAAGAAAACAGGTCAATCATCCCCATCATCAACTGGTCAAAGCCGTAAAAATGATGCAGATCGGCTATTAAATCAAGGGATTCAATTGTATCAAGCTAATCGATACCGCGATGCGATTTCAATATTGGAGTCTGCTCTAGGCATCTATCGCGAGATTAAAGATCTTAGTGGAGAAGCAACATCATTTTTTGCTCTGGGAAGACAATACCATAGTCTAGAGCAGTACCAGAAAGCGATTGATTTCTATCAGCAATCTATTTCCATTTTTAAGCAGGTCGGCGATCGCAATGGTGAAGCAGCACCTCTTATTGGTCTAGCAGAAACATACAACAGGCTCGGACAGTACCAGAAAGCAATTGATTTCTATCAGCAATCCTTAGCGCTCCAAAAGCAAATTAGCGCTAAGGATTGCATCTCCGACAGCAAAAGTGAAGCTTGCTTGGGATCTCTCAAGGGCGAAGCAAAGTCAAGCAATAATCTGGGTAATACCTACAACAGTCTCGGACAGTACCAGAACGCCATTAATTCCTATCAGCAATCCTTAGCGCTCCAAAAGCAAATCGGCGATCGCAATGGTGAAGCTCAGTCACTGAATAGTCTGGGTGTTGCATACAACAATCTTGGACAGTACCAGAAAGCGATTGATTTTTATCAGCAATCCTCAGCGATCTATAAGCAAATTGGCGATCGCAATGGTGAAGTATCGACACTGAATAATCTCGGTTTTGCATACAGAAGTTTTGGACAGTATCAGAAAGCGATTGACTTTTATCAGCAATCCTTAGTAATCCAAAAGCAAATCGGCGATCGCAATGGTGAAGTAGCCTCACTCGGTAATCTGGGGTTTGCATACTATAATCTGGGACAGTACCAAGAAGCGATTGAACATTTTCAGCAATCTCTTACCATCTCTAAGCAAATCAACGATCGCAATGGTGCAGCAACGGCACTCAGTAATCTGGGTAATACATACAGAAGTCTGGGACAATACCAGAAATCAATTGAATATTTTCAGCAATCCCTTGCCATCTTTAAGAAAATTGGCGATCGCAATGGTGAAGCAAGGTCAATCAATAATTTGGGTCTTGCCTACGACAGTCTCGGACAGTACCAGAAAGCCATTGATTTCTATCAACAATCCTTAGCAATCCAAAGGCAGATCGAAGATCGCAATGGTGAGGCAACGTCAGTCAATAATCTGGGGACTGCTTATACAAGTCTCGGGCAGTACCAGAAAGCGATTGATTTTCATGAGCAATCCCTTGCCATCTTTAATAAAATTGGAGATCGCAATGGTGAAGCAACATCAATCAATAATCTGGGTAATGCCTATAAAAGTCTCGGACAGTACCAGAGAGCGATTGAATTTTATCAGCAATCCCTTGTTATCCAAAAGCAGATCAACGATCGCAATGGTGAAGCAAGGGCAATCAATAATCTAGGCAGTGCCTATAACAGTCTCGGACAGTATCAGAAAGCGATTGAATACTATCAGCAATCCCTTACCATCTCTAAGCAAATCAACGATCGCAATGGTGAAGCAAGGGCAATCAATAATCTAGGGAATGCATATGGTAGTCTCGGACAGTATCAAAAATCAATTGATCTGTTTCAGCAATCCCTAACAGTCTTTAAGCAAATTGGCGATCGCAAGGGTGAAGCAAAGTCTCTCGGTAATTTAGGTAGCGCATACGATCATCTTGGACAGTACCAGAAAGCCATTGATTTCCATCAGCAATCCCTTGTAATCAAAAAGCAGATCGGCGATCTCGATGGTGAAGCAACAACACTCAATAATCTGGGCGTTGTATACAGAAGTCTGGGACAGTACCAGAAAGCCATTGATTTTTCTCAGCAATCTCTTGCTATCTCTAAGCAAATCGGCTATCGCAATGGTGAAGCAGCAGCACTAGGTAATTTAGGCTCAGCTTACGAAAGTCTTGGACAGTACCAGAAAGCTATTGATTTTCATCAGCAATCCTTAGCAATCGACAAGCAAATCGGCGATCGCAATGGTGAGGCAACGTCTCTCAATAATCTGGGAGAAGCATACAGAAACCTTGGACAGTACCAGAAAGCCATTGAATACTATCAGCAATCTCTTGCCATCCAACAGCAAATCGGCGATCGCAATGGTGAAGCAGCAGCACTCGGTAATTTAGGCTCAGCTTACGAAAGTCTTGGACAGTACCAGAAAGCGATTGATTTCTACCAGCAATCTATTGCCATCAAAAAACAAATCGGCGATCGCAATGGTGAGGCAACGTCTCTCAATAATCTGGGCGTTATCTACGACAGGCTCGGACAGTACCAGAAGGCGATTGACTTTTATCAGCAATCCTTAGAGATCCATAAGCAAATCGGAGATCGCAATGGTGAAGCAACATCACTCGGTAATTTGGGTCTTACATACGATCATCTTGGACAGTACCAGAAAGCAATTGGTTTCTATCAGCAATCTCTCGTCATCAAAAAGCAGATCGGAGATCGTAATGGTGAAGCAACGTCTCTCAATAATCTGGGCAGTACTTACGACAGTCTCGGACAGTACCAGAAAGCGATTGATTTCTATCAGCAATCCTTAGCGATCCAAAACCAAATCGGCGATCGCAATGGGGAAGCAAGGTCAATCAATAATCTAGGGCTTACATACCAGCATCTCGGACAGTATCAGAAAGCGATTGATTTCTTCCAGCAGTCCTTAGCAATCCAAAAGGGAATCAGCGATCGCAATGGTGAAGCAGCGTCACTCAATAATCTGGGCACTGCATACAGCAATCTCGGACAATACCAGAAAGCGATTGAATACTATCAAGAATCCTTAGCAATCCTAAAGCAAATCGGCGATCGCAATGGTGAAGCAAAGTCAATTAGTAATTTGGGTAACGCATATGCAAGTTTTGGACAGTACCAGAAAGCGATTGATTTCTATCAGCAATCCTTAGCAATCCAAAATCAAATCGGCGATCGCAATGGTGAAGCATCGTCTCTCAATAATCTTGGCACTGCATACAATAATCTTGGACAGTACCAGAAGGCAATTGATTTCTATCAGCAATCCTTAGCGATGCATAAGCAAATCGGAGATCGTAAGGGTGAAGCATCGTCTCTCAATAATCTTGGCAGTGCATACGCCGATCTCGGACAGTCCCAGAAGGCAATTGATTTCTATCAGCAATCCTTAACAATCCAAAAGCAAATCGGCGATCGCAATAGTGAGGCAACGTCTCTCAATAATCTGGGCAGTACATACGGCAGACTCGGACAGTACCAGAAAGCCATTGATTTCCATCAGCAATCCTTAGCGATCCGCAAGCAAATCGGCGATCTCAATGGTGAAGCAACGTCACTCAATAATTTGGGGCTTGCATACGATAATCTTGGACAGTCCCAGAAGGCAATTGATTTCTATCAGCAATCTCTTGCTATAGATAAACAAATCGGCGATCGTAATGGTGAAGCAACGTCTCTCAGTAATCTGGGTGTTGTCTACACCAGCCTCGGACAGTACCAAAAAGCCATTGATTTCTTGCAGCAATCCTTAGCAATCAAAAAGCAAGTCGGCGATCGTAATGGTGAAGCAACGTCTCTCAATAATCTGGGTCTTACTTTTAGCAAACTTAATCAACCCGACATCTCGATTGTCTTTTACAAGCAAGCTGTCAACACCTTTGAAGCCATTCGCAAGGACATCAAAGGATTGAAAAAAGAAGAACAGCAATCCTATACTACTACTATCGCCAGCAGTTACCGTGACCTCGCCAATATCTTGATTAAACAAGATCGCGTTATGGAAGCCCTACAAGTTCTCGATCTGCTCAAAGTCCAAGAACTCGAAGACTATCTCAAAAATATCAAGGGGAGCGACAGATCGGCGCAGGGTGTCAGACTATTAGCACCAGAAAAAGCTCTTAGCGATAAGCTGTTAGCGATTAGCTCTGAAAATAGCAAAGAAATCAACAATCAACTTGCCAACCAAATCCAACAACTTCCCAAATCCGAAATTAACAAAGTTCCCGACTATCTCAACCAAATCCCACAGGGAAATGTGCTGATCTATCCCTTAATCCTCAGAGACAGACTAGAAATCATTCTCTTTGCTCCCAACACCTTACCCATTCATCGCACCGTCAACATCAAAAAAGAAGATCTAGAAAAATTAATCACCGAATTTCGAGCAGGTTTACAGGATAGCGGCTTTGAAGACTTTCGAGAACCTTCGCAGCAACTCTATAGCCTCCTGATTAAACCCATCGAAACCGAACTCATTAACGCCAAAACCACCACGATTCTCTATGCCCCTGATGGCATCCTGCGCTATATTCCCCTCGCCGCTCTCAATGATGGCAAACAATGGCTAGCCGAGAAATATCGCATTAGTAATCTCATTGCCTATAGCCTCAGTGATTTTAGTCCTCAGCCGAAAACAGAACCAAGCATCCTCGCAGGAGCCTTTGGCGGTAAAGATGGAGAGCGCAAATTTGGACAAAGTGCCCTACCTGCCAGCATTACCGAAATTAAGGGGATATCGAATTTATTCCCCAATTCTTTTGCTCTATTTGAAAATGACTTTAGCAGGGCAACCATCGAAGCCAAATTCAAAAATTATAATATTCTCCATTTTGCCACCCATGCCGAATTTAATACAGGTGCGCCCGATAACTCCTTCATCATCTTTGGCAATGGCGACAAGATCCGATTGAGCGAACTCACTGACTGGCAAATTCCCAATGTCAATTTAATTGTCCTCAGCGCTTGTCAGACTGGCTTAAGTACACTTGGTTCTGGTGTGGAAATTTTGGGCTTTGGTTATCAGGTGCAGAAAGTCGGTGCAAAACAGGCGATCGCTTCTCTTTGGTCTGTCAATGATGAGGGTACTCAGGCTCTGATGGCGGCTTTTTATCGCGAACTCAAGCAAGGTGATGTCACACCTATCGAGGCTTTGCATAGGGCGCAAGTTGCTCTGATTAAGTCATCAGAGTTCAAGCATCCTAATTACTGGTCGGCTTTTTTTGCGATCGGTAATGGCTTATAAGTGACCTAAGCATAATTACGTAAAAATTTTTAAAAGCTTGCCGAAACTGTGCCTTTAAAAATGACTTTAAAACCCCAAAATATGCGGATCATCAGTCTCCGATTGGTCAGCTTTATATCTATTGCGCTGAGCCACTTAGAAAATGCTATATAACTTTTTTATAACTTTTTATAACTTTTAAATCGTGATTGCAACCTATAATCCAAAGTAACGGAGTTGAGAAGTTATGCAAGCGCAATATTCAACTTATCGCACATTGCTTGCCCAAGTATCTGGGCAGGGAGTTTCTGAGGCGGAAGCACAAGATATCTTGCGTCAGGTACTCTCTTGTCTAAACGACCTGCACGATCGCCAGCAAGCTCATGGGGCAATCTCTTTAGATACCGTTGCCTACGATTACAAACGGATGGAGATTATTCTGCTAACCGCAGATGGGGAAAATCATCCAATTTATTTAGCACCAGAAATATCACAATCACAACAAGTAACTCCCACAGCCGATATTTATGCACTTGGCATATCGCTCATTGAGTTACTAACGGGCTTGCCCCCCGAATCACTAAAAGCTGAAAATAATACATGGACTTGGCAAGAACATTGCAACGTTAGTGATCAATTACAGCAAATTCTCAATACGGCGCTCCTAGCTGAACCTGCTTTGCGCTATGTCAATGCAGGACAAATGTTGCGATCGCTCCAACCAGAGATGAGCTACGCCCCCTCAACCCTCACCTCTCTCAATCATTCAACGCGCTCATTAATGATTCCTGCTCAAACTCCAGCAGTACAAAAGTCTCTAGCATTAGTTTCCCCATCTACTGAAACCCATTCTCTTGAGCTATTAGCTTTAGAACCTAACCATAGTCACCATAGTCTTAAACCCCAAAAAACTAAGGATAAAAGACTTAAAATTAATTTTCCAAATTCACAGATTTATAGAAAAGCAAGGATTGCCCAAAAAACACCGCAAGCAAATCCTAAACGTGGCATCCCCGTCTTAGTTGCAATCTTGTTAGGCTTTGGCACGACTATTAGTGGTGCTGTTGGCTCTTATTTTTATATGCAGCCCAGACTTGCTGATAATGCTGCCAAAGGTGATGTAGAGCTTGCCAATGTGGTCAATCAATCGATGGATAAAGCGATCGCCCATGCGTATGCAGCAAGAAAAGCTGATGCCACCAAATCCCAACTAGTTGCCTTAGGCAAAGACAAGGGTACAAACATAAGTGAGTTGAGTGGCTCAAAATCGATATTACAACCCCCCCCCTTTGGGAATCGGATTCGTGCTAAGGCTGAACATTTTTTAACCCAATCGTTTGACACCGCAAAAGGTGGTGATCTTATTCAAAAATTAGTTGCGGCGAACCAAACAGAGAAAGTGCTATCTGCGCTCGATACTTTTAAAAGTATTTCTCTATCCTCTGATTGGCGGTCCCGTGGCAAGGACGTGATAGAAGAAACCAAGCCAAAACTTTCTGAACCAACGGTTGCGCTATCAAATCCATCTACGCCATCCTCCTCATTAACCACATCTGGTATCCCCAGCAGTTCAACCACGGAAGCCTATAATCCCCCCGCAGAGACATCTAACCCTCCCGTAGAAGCCTATGTACCTCCCGCAGAGACATCGTATAAACCTACTGTAGAAAGATCGTCAGAATTGCCACTACCACCAGCACCCCGTGTAGCTAATTAGCATTACAGCCTAATGAGGCTTTGAGGAGTACAGAAATATTTTTGAAAGCGTTGCAAAGCAACGCTTTCAAAAATATTTCTGGGTCACAAGTTAGCGCAAGGCGCTGTAAACCCAGATAAATACTTGAAGGTGTGGCGAAACTATGCTTTTATAGCTGTCGCCATTCTTGTTTGGACATAAAACCCCAATAGCTTGAGGCGGTGAGAAGCGCCGCCTCAAGCTATTGGGGTTTTGATATGTCCTAATACAAATGACTATAGCTATAAATATTCTTTCAGCCTCCATAGGCTGTAAATAGGATTAAGCAAAATCTTTGATACCCCATTTGAAACTTTATTTGCTAAATTAACATCTTGAAATAGCCTCTTGGTAAGGCTTTGATTTAAGGCTGTTAGAAACCTGTCGCAAGTCGGGATCGCATTATAATGCAGGTTCCCAGACTTTCGCGATAACTATAAGGCAACGTAGCGTTCCAAACCCAATGTACTCTTCTCCCAAAATAAAGATGATCAATGTTCAATCTTTAATTCTCAGGTCGTTAACTTATTGCTTGATTGTGTCAGGTTTCATCATAGAAATGTCCTTGATAGGCAGCAAAAAACAAGCTGCCTATAGTCAAACTCAGGTTTGTAATATTGGCTCCAGCCCCAAGCATCCTGGTAATTACAAACTGTTAGGCAATATTTATTTGAAACAAAACCTTTTTCACGAGGCACTTGATTGCTTTGAACTAGCTTTAAAAGATGAACGCGGAATGAAAGATCCTGAACTGTGGAACAATCACGGTTTAGCTTTAGCTGGGTTAAAAAAGTTTGATCAAGCGATCGCTTCCTACGATAAAGCATTGCAAATTAAGCCAGGGGCTACTTTTGTTGATCGCGTTGAGCCTCAGGTAAAAGCCGAAGATTATTATCTATGGTGGTTTAATCGCGGTACTGCCTTAGTAGATCTTAAGCGCTATGAAGAGGCGATCGCTTCCTTAGATCAATCCATCAAGATTCAGCCTAACTATAGTTTTGTGTGGTTCTTTCGCGGACTTGCATTATTTCGATTGGAACGCTATGAAGAATCGAGAGCTGCTTATCGTCGTGCTATCTTACTATCTCCCAATACTCCCTATATCGCCTCTAAAGATTTACTCAGTATTCAAGACTATGTAATTTACTATGGTGAAGCTGAGGCAAAATCCAGACTTGGTAGTTATAAAGATACAATTCAAGCCTTTGAACGGGGTCAAAAAATTCGTAGCGAAAACCCTCAAATTAAGTTCTTTGACGACAATAGCAGTGAAAATTTCTATGAGACCTATATTGATGGCATCCGACTACTCGATCAAGGTGAAAATCAAAAGGCGTTAACGGTTTTTGAACAATTGATTGCTCAAAATCAAAGTTACACCAATGCTTGGTATGGCAAAGCCGATGCACTAACTGCTTTAAAGCTCTATCCAGAAGCGATCGCTGCCTATGATCGGGTGATTGCCCTTGAGCCTGATGACTATCCCTCTTGGTACAAAAAGGGCAATGTGCTGCGAAAGTTAGACCGCAAGGAAGAAGCCCTAAAAGCATATGAGAAGGCGATATATTGGTCAGGCGGTTTCTCTGAAGTCTGGCACAATCGTGGCGTGATTTTTTACGATCAGAATAAAGATACAGAAGCGATCGATGCTTATACGCGCTCTCTCAAAGCCAATATATTATGGGGAGGCATTGCCAAGATTGATACCCAATATGCTTTGGCGGCAACCCTATACCGTGCAGGTCGTTATAGGGAATCACTTTTGGCAGTGGAGAAAGTATTGAAAGAACAACCTCAATACCAAGAAGCATTGGAACTGCGTAAGTTAATTAGAAAAATTCTGAACAATGGTCGATAAAGCGATCGCTTGAACTGCTACAGAGTATTTTGCCCTGACAAATAGAACAAAGTAAAACCCAAATAAGTGAAGGTGGCACTTCGTGCCACCTTCACTTATTTGGGTTTTATGTCCTAAGCAAACCTTACATTGCTAATACTCCCTTCCCACCAAAGAAATATACATCGAAGACCCAAAATTAGCGTTGTGGCGCAAAGCGCCGCAACGTATAATCCCTCAGTGGGAAGGGAGTAGTGTAAGGGGCTGGAAAGATCCAGCTAAAGAAATATCAAGTAAAAGTACTTAGTTGCGCTAACCTTAATGTAGTTTTGTAAAATCACCAATTAATCATTTTTTCTAAGCGCATTTTTTGATGACAACCTTAAACCTTTTGCAAGCTCCAAATGTTTCTCCTCGCAGTCAGCAACCACTAAGGATCACAGCTTTTGGCGACAGCATTATCTATGGCTACGGCGATCCTGTTAATGGTGGTTGGGTAGAACAACTGCGGCGACAATGGATGGGAACAGCAACAGGGCATGTTCTCTATAACTTAGGAGTCAGAGGTGATACATCTGCCCATGTCAATCAACGCCTAGAGCGAGAATTTTTACTACGTGGCGAGCTTCGGAATAAAATTCCCGATTTGATGATTTTGTCCGTTGGGGTCAATGATTCGGCACGGGTGGCTAAGCGTAACGGCAAAAGCATCACGGATTACGATCGCTTTACCCTAGAAATTGTTAACTTACTCGACAAAGCTCAGAGCCTGTGTCCCGTCATCTTTGTGGGCATGGTTCCCGTTGATGAATCAAAAATGCCGTTTCTCGATTGTTTGTATTTCAATCACGAAGATCAATTTCGCTATAAAGAATTCACAAAATCAGCCTGCCAAATGCGCGATATTCCCTATCTCGATATATTTGATTTATGGCAAGAACGGGGACAAGCTTGGATGTGCGATCGCATCTGTGCAGACGGTTTGCACCCAAACACAAAAGGGTATCTATCACTTTTAGAGGATATTCGTAACTGGCAACCATTGAGACAATTACAGCCCGTTGAAGTGTGAAGAAGATTTTTGAAAATAGGGCAAAGCCCTATTTTCAAAAATCTTCATTTCGGGCAACGTACTGTTAGAAATGCTTCTATAACCTAAAAGTCGTTCCACGTTAAAATACCGACGGGGATCTAGTCTGCTAGAATCAGGGCTAGGTATTTACCCTCCTATGTAGTTAATGCCCCACTTGTAGGACATCCCACTTGTAAGGAATCATATAGAGCCACGTCACCGCCATGATGCAATCGGAAAATCTTCGTCAACGTGCCGCCGTTTTAGGTTTGCAGGTCTTTAGCAAGCGATCAGCTATTCGGCTTGGCATCGTCACGCAAATCTGGCTAGATGTCGATCAGCGTCGTGTTACGGGTGTGACTGTCGCTGAGCGCTTTGTCCCTGGCACGCCGATTGGTATTGGTGACACATTTTTCATGGCGCTTGACAATATTGATTTGTTAGGTCCCGATGCGATTTTGGTTGATGACGAGTCGGTTCTCGAAGATATTTTAATTACTGAGCGTTACACCACTCTAATTAATAACGAAGTGGTAACTGAGTCTGGGGAATTACTTGGTAAGGTACGCGATTTTAAGTTTGATCCTGAAACAGGCGATCTCATGTTCTTGATTGTGGCTTCGGTCGGTAATCCGATTATTCCTGCCAGCTTAATCAGCACCTACGAAATTGATGTCAATGAAATCATTGCCGTTGGTCGCGATCGCATCATCGTTACTGAGGGCATGGAAGATCGGATGAATCAACTGAGCAAAGGCTTATTAGAGCGTCTCGGTTTGGGCAAAGCACCTTGGGAAGATGATTTCGAGGATGACTATCTGCCACCTACCACCACCATTCGTGACAATGCCCTATCATCGGGAGCCAGAAGCACCTATTCTCCACCACCACAGCAACAACGCCCCGTCTATCGCCAAGAACAATCATGGGATGATGGCGACAATTGGGCTGAGGAGCGCGTTCCCGTAAATCCACCACAGCAGCAACGTCGTCAAGCTAGAGCCGAATTCCGTCCTGAGCCATCACGCCCAATCGCCCCACCACCAAAGCCCATCGATAATTACGATGACGATTACGATGATTTTGAGGATGACTATCCCACCACCTCAAAGCCCGATTTCCGCAATGAAACCCAACAGCAAATCCGTGATGCTTGGGGCGAAACCAAAATTCCTGACAAGTCCAAACAACGTATTCCCGAAGAGGAATTTGACGAAATCTAATGCTACCTCGTGACCTATTGAATCATGTTGAAAATCGCGACACCCTTAGCCGCCTGCTAGACTTGGGTGATCGCGCTATTCAAACATGGGAAGTTGTATGTAGTGATTTCCTATCGCCACCCGAAATTACCGAAGCGTTACAAGTATTCGGCAAAATGACTGAAATCCATTGCTTGGCATGGGGTGGCTATGAGCAAGCCGAACGTCAGAGATTAGCGATCGCTCGCAGTGAGCTACCCCTCGATCCATCGCAAGTCAGCCTCACGCCAATCTCAATTTCAGGAAATTTCCTTTTTGATACAGCAACCCATCGCGATTTTTTGGGAGCCTTGCTAGGTACGGGACTAGAACGCCAGAAAGTAGGCGATATCAATGTCTTAGGCGAAAAAGGCGCACAGGCGATTGTCGTGCCTGAATTAGTGGAATATTTGCAATTACATTTCAATCAAGTGCGGACTGTTCCCGTGAAGGTCAATGCGATCGCTTGGGAAGAGTTAAAAATTCGCATCCCTGTAACTAAAGAACTCACTTCCACTGAGGCATCTTTACGGCTTGATGCGATCGCTTCTTTCGGTTTCGGTATGTCTCGCAGCAAAATGGTGGACTTAATCAATGGCGAAGATGTGCGCGTCAATTGGAAAACCATTTCCCAGCCCAGCTATCAAGTGAAAACAGGTGATCTGATCGCGATTCGCGGCAAAGGACGAGTCACCATCGGCGATATCATGATTACTAAGAAAGAACGCTATCGAGTACAAATGACGCGATCGGTTTAATATCAAAAATCAATACAACAAAAAAGCAGAGGTAATTCATGAATTACCTCTGCTTTTATAGCTGTCATATGTAACGCGAGTTTATGATAAGTTGAAACGGGATTGGAGAGAGTGTTTGAATAGCAAACCCTCTCTCCAATCCCAAGAGCAAAAGCCTTGCTAGGCAAGGCTTTTGCTCTTGGGATTTTAAAATTTGCCAGTTTAACCTGAACTGACTTTATGTAATAACTTTCTGATAACTTTTTGGTAGTGACAACAGCTTTATGATTGAGTTACCATACGTACGCAATCAAATCTGTTAGCTATTAATTTAGTGAATTCACATGAGCTTTTTGGGCTGTGTCTTTAAGGGATTGATGTGGGGGAAACTAACTTAAATTTTTGGGGTCAGGATAGTCATGCAATTTAATTTCACATATGCACCAAGCGCTTCTCAGATTCAAATCGCCGCATTTGAGATGGCTGGCAAAATCTGGTCTTCATACCTAACTGACAACGTGACCATCAATATTGCTGTTGATGTCCAAAAAGACTTTGCTGGTAATACGATCGCTGGGGCTATTGCTCGTTCTAACGACTATTGGTTTAGTACCTATGCTGATGCCCTTAAAGATGATGCTGATCCCACCAGCACCGATCAAACAGTAGTTAGATCACATACTGTTAATGGCAGTTCATTTGAAGCAAGATATGATGCTATCGTCTCTAATCGACTTGTGAGTTCACAACAGACTGGCTCCAAACTAAGTATTAACAGTGCTAACGCCAAGTCAGTAGGGTCAGTAGGAAGAGGAATAGATACTAAAGCTAGTAATGTCCTTGACGGTTACATTGTCATGCGTGACCTAACTGGTACGAATACAAGTTGGAGTTATAACTTCAACCGTCAGAACACAGTTGCAGCCAATTCAGTAGATTTTATTGGTGTAGCCATTCATGAAATTGGTCATGTTTTAGGCTTTCAAAGCAGTATTGATCGCCCATGGATTGGCGCTAGTAATTTAAGTAGCTCGGAATATAAATTAGCGCTCCGAGAGCGTGTTAATCAAGCATCGCCTCTAGATCTTTTTCGCTACTCCAATAAAAGTAGGGTTGGAAGCGAGATAAACATCGACTTAAGTGTTGGTGGCAATCAATACTTTGGTCTTGGGACTGATGGTGCGACCTTTGTTGGTAGATTTGACAATGGCGTAGATACGACCAGAGGTGGCAATGGTTTTCAAGCAAGTCACTGGCAGTCAGGCGGAATCATGGACGCAGAAATTCATCGTGGTCAGACTGCCGCAATCACAGGTTTAGATTTGATTGCTTTTGATGCGATCGGTTGGGATATTGCCACAGGTGGCATCAATAAGACCATTAACTATGCCCAATTAGAAATAGAGTCTAAGCAAATTGCTAGTCAAAAGACAACGCAAAATATCAATAGTGCCATGGCATTGATGTTTGATAACACTGATATCTACATGCCTAAAACGGTAGCTGATCCATCTCTTGAAGCACGCACAGGTACTTGGTGGCAACAGCTATTTGCGCGTACAGGTACCTGGTGGCAAGAGTACTTTGCTCGCACTGGTGGCTGGTGGCAAGGGATTAAAGAAACCTTTGGAGAAGAAGCGGTTTTTGACTCTATCGCTGGTGATGATATCGAGTCTTTGCCACTTGATGGCTATGCTCCTTCCAATAGCCAGACTGATAATGATTTAATTTCCCTTACTGGTAATTCTGAAACTGGAATATTAGTTGGTGCGGATTTTTTGGCTAACTTTGACAGTTTTGATTCTTCTCAATTCATCGATACTTCAGGATTTCAATCCTATTCAGATTTTCAAAACTCTAATTTATCTGTATTTGACATACAACAAATCAGATCTGATTTTAGCTTTGATGTCTCATCTAAGCCTACTGTTGAGCTTGGAGCTAGTAATAAGCCCCAATTAGTTTCCAGTTCTCGTAGTAATGACTTCCTTGCTGACTCATTTACTCCTTGGTGGTTGGGCGATGCATCTTCTTTATGGTCTATACGCTAGATAGATGGATGTGCCATAGACTACTTGTGTTTTATATCTGCTATAGCAATGCAAGAGATAGCTAGGACAAGTCAAACACCAAATAAGTGAAGGCAGCACGAAGTGCTGCCTTCACTTATTTGGTGTTTATGTCCTAAGCCAACTTTACATTGCTATAGTTGCTTTAAATAACTTGCAAATGGGCTTCAACTTCGCTCAGCCCTCGGTGTAAGTTAGCTGAGTGAAGTCGAATCTGTAGTTTTTATTTGAATTATTTAACGTCAGTTCGGGTTAAGCTGGCAAATTTTAAAAGACCAAAAGTAAAACCCTTGCTACGCAAGGGTTTTACTTTTGGTCTTTGAGAGAGGGTTTGCGACGCAAACCCTCTCTCAAAGACCATTTCAAATTATCCCGAACTCACGTTATTTAAGCCCAAGGTTCCTGATTTTACAATAAGGAATAGAGCAATTGAAAGATGAGACGAAATGCTGCCATAAGAGCGATCGCACTAAATCCTGCAATTCCACAATATTGAGCAACTTCGATCCAATTTGGGAAGTTCTGAAACTGAACTTTGGCGAATATTTGACCGCCCCAGACCGCGGCGAAACTTAGTAAATTTACGAATACAAATAGATCTTTATTGTCGAGAATAGAACTAATTCTCAGTAGCATGATGCCTAGCAATACCGCAGCAAAAGCAATTAAATTAGCTGGAGTACCGATTGCCGCAATTCCAACTGTTGTACTTACTTGCCATAGCAACATCGCCTCTACCCCTAACAAAAAAGCGCCAATAAATTGAGTAGGAATTGAGGCAGATAGTAACCAAGGCGTTTTTGGCGATCGCGAAGCAGCAGGTTTGGGGACTGCGTGGGCAAAATTAGGAAGGGGTGCGGGAACAGGGACTTGGATACTGGTCTGATGTGCTGGCTTTACAGATGTTTGTACTGATGGTTGCACCATTGGTACTGATGGTACTGATGCTTGAGAACTCAGGGCTTGGAGGACAGCTGTTGCTGAAGTGAAGCGATCGCTGGGAGCCGATTCCAACATCCTGTGTAAAACATTATTAAAATTAGGACTGAGCTTAACAAAGCGATCCCACTGCCATTTGTTGTAACTCACATCGAATAATTCATCTGGTTCCTTACCCGTTAATAAAAAGAGACAGGTCACGGCAAAGGCATAGAGATCCGTTGAGGGAAATACAGTATCGCCACGCATCTGCTCAGGTGCGCCATATCCGGGGGTAAAGATGCCCGTAGATTTTTGACCTTGGGCAACTCCTGCCACTTGTTTCACCGCACCAAAATCCAAGAGAAAGTAGGACTGATCGGACTTACGCACCATGATATTGGCAGGTTTGATATCACGATGGATCGAGCCTTTGTCATGAATAAATGTCAAGACAGGCAACAAGCTTTGCATAATTTCTAAAACATCTGCCTCGGCGATCGCCCCATGCTGCTCGACAATTTGCTCTAGGGTAAAGCCATCGACAAATTCTTGGACTAAATAAAAAAATTCATCCTGTCCCGACTGCACCTCAAAATAAGCAAGCAGATCGGGGATTTGCGGATGTGTCCCCAAATCTTCTAAAACCGTTGCCTCGCGTTCAAACATTTGCTTAGCTACTACCATCTGAGCGCTCGTGAAACCGATAGGTTGCAATAGCTTCACCACACAGCGCTTCATCGCAGGTGTATAGCGATCGCGTGCTAAAAAGGTCGCACCAAAACCACCTCTAGCGATTGGCTTCTCTACGATATAGCGCCCACCTAGCAATAGGGGCATCCCGCAACTCGTACAAAACTTTTGGGTAATTGTTTTGAGGGTATTGCCACTATCAAGATCAGCAAAGGAATTTAAAGGCTTAGTACAATTGGGGCGCGTGCAGTAAATATCCACTGTGCAAACGTATGAGTAAACATTTTTGGCATACTGTATTAGAGTCTACCTAAGTTTTCCCCTCCTGCACCCATGAGTTCCAATTTTTTGCATCATCTCAATCCTGCTCAACAAAAAGCAGCCAGCCATCTTCACGGGCCAATGCTAGTAGTTGCAGGTGCGGGATCAGGGAAAACCAGAACATTGACCTATCGTATTGCCAACTTAATGCTCAATCATGGTGTTGCCCCTGAGCAAATCCTTGCAGTGACTTTCACCAATAAAGCTGGCAAAGAAATGAATGAGCGAATTCAATCTTTGTTAACCCAAGAAATAGCCCAAAGAGAATTAGGTAAGGCTCTGAGTGAAATCTCTGACTGGGAACAGGAGAGACTACGGAAAAAAGTTTATAAGCGCTATATCAATAGTTTTGCTGAAGATGGTCTCTGGATGGGGACTTTCCATAGTATGTGCTGTCGAATTTTACGGCTAGATATTGATAAATACAAAGATAGCAATGGTAGAAGTTGGGCAAAGAATTTCTCGATTTTTGATGATTCGGACGCACAATCTTTAGTCAAAGATATTGTGGTGAATCAACTAAATCTGGATGAAAAGAAATTTGAGCCAAGGTCAGTACGCTTTGCGATCGGCAATGCTAAAAACAAAGGCTGGACTCCCGAAGAATACGAAAAACAAAGCGATGATTCTCCCTATCGCAAACGGGCGATCGCGCAAGTTTACAATCTCTATCAAAATCAACTCGCCACTAATAATGCCCTCGATTTTGATGATTTAATCTTTTTGCCAGTGCGCCTATTTCAACAAAATTCTGAAGTCCTTAAATATTGGCACAATCGCTTTACACATATTCTCGTTGATGAATACCAAGATACCAATCGCACCCAATACGATTTAATTCGTTTACTATCCACCAATGACGATCAACCCACTTGGGAGAATCGTTCCATTTTTGTTGTTGGTGATGCGGATCAATCGATTTACAGTTTCCGCTCAGCAGACTTCACAATCTTGATGGAATTTCAAGAGGCTTTTGGCGATCGCTTGCCCGATGCCCATACCAAAACGATGATCAAGCTCGAAGAGAATTATCGTTCTGTGGCGAATATTCTCGAAATTGCTAATCAACTGATTGATAACAATTCCCAACGTATTGATAAAGTTCTCAAAGCAACCCGTCCCGATGGTGACCTGATTGAGTTATATCGCGCCGATGATGAAGTGGATGAAGCTCAATTTGTAATTGAACAAATTCGTCGGGTTAAGTCCAAAACTCCAAGCGCCAATCTCGGACATTTCGCAATTCTCTACCGCACTAACGCCCAATCCCGTCCCTTTGAGGAAATGCTAGTGCGTTGGAATATCCCTTACAAAGTCGTAGGTGGCTTACGCTTTTACGATCGCAAAGAAATTAAAGATATTCTCTCCTATTTGCGCCTGCTATCGAATCCATCCGATACCCTTGGCTTGATGCGAATCATTAATGTTCCTAAACGTAGCATCGGTAAGGCAACTCTCGACAAGCTGCAACAGGCTGCCCAAGAACTCAGTGTCCCGATCTGGGAAATTATCAGCGATGAAACAACAGTTAAAACCCTCGCAGGGCGATCGGCGCGTGGCGTTCTCTCCTTTGTGGAACTGATGCAGAAATGGCAAGCGAAAGTACCCGTCACTCCTGCGGCGGATATCATTCAAGGGATTCTCCAAGAATCTGGCTATGTCGATGAACTCAAGGCTCAAAGCAATGATGAGGCAAATGATCGCCTTGCTAACTTACAGGAACTATATAATGCAGCAGTGCAATTTGCCGAAGAAAATGAAGATGCTTCCCTTGATGCCTTTTTAGCCAATGCTGCCCTAGCCTCTAGCCTCGATGACAGTAGCGAGAATGCGGAGAAAGTGACGCTGATGACGCTCCATGCCGCTAAGGGTTTAGAATTTCCTGTGGTATTTCTCGTCGGTTTAGAGCAAGGACTATTCCCTAGTTTTCGTTCTATTAATGATCCAATGGCTTTAGAAGAAGAACGTCGTCTCATGTATGTGGGTATCACTCGCGCCCAAGAGAAACTCTTCCTCAGCCATGCTCAAGCCCGTCGTCTTTATGGCAATCGCGAATATGCCATCCCTTCCCAATTCCTTGCCGAACTTCCCAAAGAATATCTCACGGGACATGGCATCGATAAATTTATCAGTAAGGCAAGTCAACGGGCTGAAGCTACCAGCGTCAAGGGTTCTCTCAGATCCGTACCTCCTGCCAAGGTCAATGCCGTCAAACCCAAGCCTAGTGTGAATTGGCAAGTAGGCGATCGCGTGATGCACGATAAATTTGGCGAAGGTCAAGTCGCGAATTTGCTAGGTACTGGTGACAAGATGTATTTAGCGGTTTCCTTCGCAGGTCAAGGTAAAAAAATCATCGATCCTAAAATTGCCCCAATTCAGAAAATAATTTAACATAAGCCAACCCTACACTAAACCATTTTCTGGAGTCAGCAAGGTGAGTCCTCGATCCAGCCATCGGTGTAAGCCAGCTAAGCGAAGTTGAAGCTGTAGTTTTTGGTAGTGCTAAATAGGTAAGGATGGGCGGCGCTTCGCGCCGCCCATCCTTACCTCAATAAATCCTTTCCTTTTTAGGACTACCTAGTTTTTATTTGAATTATCTATAGATAATTCAAATAAAAACTACAGCTTCGACTTCGCTCAGCTAGCTTACACCGTGGGCTGAGCGGAGTCGAAGCCCCCTCTACAAATTATTTAAAATAACTATATATAGCAATGTAAGGTTTGCTTAGGACATAAAACCCAAATAAGTGAAGGCGGCACTTCGTGCCGCCTTCACTTATTTGGGTTTTGATTTGTCCTAACTATCTCTTGCATTGCTATAGCTCACACATCACCAAAATGGCTGTGATGTTGTCATGTCCATTTACGGTATTACCCAACTCAATGAGATTGTCTAAACCAGTTTCAATATCAATCTCTTTGTTTAATATCGGTAATAGACTTGTTTGCCAATGTTGCTCGATCGCATTGTTATCACACAAACCATCAGAACATAATAAAAATAGAGTTGACTCAGTTAAGTTCAAGAATTGAATAGCAGGCTCAAGGCGATCGCTAGGATTGGGACCTAAGGCTTGAGTTAATTGATGGGCATCAGGTCGCGCCATAGCCGATTCTCGATCCATACCGAGATCCATTAATTGATTGCAGACTTCATGATCGCGTGTTAGTTGGACTAATTGGGAATTTGCTACTTTATAAATTCGGCTGTCTCCCATATGGGCAATTACAACATTTAAGTCATGTAATGCCAGCATTACTAGAGTGGTTCCCATTCTTCCTAGTGCAAGCCTTTGCTCATTTTCATTCTTAGTGAAGATGGATTGATTGGCATTTGTAATAATCTCATTTAATTTCTTTTCCCCTGGCAAAGTGTCTATCCAAAATGGAAGGAACTGATCAATAATGGAATTTACTGCTATCTTACTTGCCTCGGCTCCCCCTTCATGCCCACCCATCCCATCACATAACACAAATAAACCTCGATGACTGCAATCTCTTATCTGACTTTTCCCTTGGATACTACGAGTTTGAAAGATTGTAGCGAAATCATCCTCATTACGATTACGATTTCTGCCAACATCAGTTTTGCCAGCATAGTAGACATTTTGTAAATGTTTACTAGGTATGATGAGAGTACTTTGTAAAGATGGATCTACACTTATTACATTATTAGACGCATCATCAGATAAAGAATCAAAGGAGTTGTTTACAGAATCTGTTTCATATAAGTTCAGATCCTGTCTTTCGATAATCTCTGCGGGGATTTTGACTGGAATAGTAATAGCGATCGCATTATTGATAAACTCATCAAATTCATCATTTTCCTCTTTACTCTCATACTCCATAGTATCTAGAGGATTCTCTATATCAGATTGAGAAATTTGAGAGCCTTCAGATGTCAACTCCAATGATGGAGTAATTTCAAGTAGATCTGACGATTGACGAAGAAACTCATTAACAAGCTTTGAACCACAAAATTGACAAAATTGGTAATTGTCAGGATTAACGGCATTGCAACTAGGACAGGTACTCATAAGTTATGTCTAGATTGGCACAATAGTTTAGAATTTAGCTTCATAATGGGGTAGAAGCATTAAGGTAAGTGCACCCATGACAGATTCTACCAGACTCAACCCTGCACAAGAGATTACTCTTGGACGAGACTTTATGACGCTATCGCAACATGTCCTTTCTCAATGCGGTACATTTTCTCCTGATGCATACGATTTAAGCGCATTGATGGGAAGAATCGGCTTAGCAGGCAAAACCATCGCTCGCCATCTTAGTCGTGCAGGTTTAATGGAAAATGTATTGGGAGTCACAGGGGAAGTGAATGTCCAAGGCGAAGCAGTCAAAAATATGGATCACTATGCCAATCGGGTGTTTTTGAGAGCATTTGAGCAAAGTGGCTTAGTTTGTCGGCTTGCCTCTGAGGAAATGGAAAAGCCTTACTATATTCCTGAAAATTGTCCCATTGGTCGCTATACCTTGCTCTATGATCCTATTGATGGTTCGAGCAATATTGACGTAAATTTAGCGATCGGCTCAATCTTTTCGATCCGCCAACAGGAAGGTAATGACGAATCGGGAGAAGCTTTAGACCTGCTCCAGTCAGGACGCAAACAAATTGGTGCAGGGTACATTCTCTATGGTACAAGCACAATGTTAGTTTATTCCCTTGGTATTGGTGTCCATGCGTTCACTCTTGATCCTAGTATTGGAGAATTTATTCTGTCTCAAGAAAATATTCATATTCCCCCACACGGTTCTACTTATAGTGTGAATGAAGGAAATTTTTGGCAATGGGAAGCGCCTATGCGTGAATATGTCAAATATATTCACCGTCAAGAGGGATATTCCGCTCGTTATTCAGGGGCGCTAGTGGCAGATATTCATCGGATTCTCTTTCAAGGTGGTGTATTTCTCTACCCTGGTACAGTCGGTCATCCCGATGGAAAGTTGCGCTTACTTTATGAATCTGCACCGTTAGCATTTTTGGTAGACCAAGCAGGTGGAAGAGCTATTACGGGGACTCAAGAGATTTTGGATGTAATCCCCGAAAAATTGCATAGTCGTACACCATTAATTATCGGAAGTTCAGAAAATGTCAAATTAGTCGAGTCTTTTTTACATCAAAAAATATAAGAGGCGGCGCGAAGCGCCGCCTCTTATGGCAATGCGAGGGTTGCTTAGGACATAAAAACCAAATAAGTGAAGCTGTTACGAAGTGCCACCTTCACTTATTTGGTTTTTGCTTTATCCTAATCTATCTCTGATATTGCTATAGGTTGGAGAAAATTAGCCGTTTAAAACCTCGATCGCTGCTTTGACACCAGCACCAGAGGTGAAATTAGTGTAACCAAGCGCTGAAATCGATGCTTCGAGAGCCGCAATTGCAGTGAGAATATCGCGATCGCCGACAAAGCCTAAATGCCCAATGCGGAAGATCTTGCCATTGAGGTGATCCTGTCCGCCAGCCATGACAATATCGAACTTCTTCTTAATTGTGGCGCGGATCTTTTCTGCTTCTAATCCTTCGGGAGGCACGACGGCAGTAATCGAATGACTAGCCGCATCATCGGGAGCTAATAGTCCTAGATTTAGTGCCTTGACTGCTGCACGAGTCGCATTACGATGGCGCAAGTGACGGGCAAAGATATTTTCCAAACCTTCCCTTTGCATGATTTCTAAGGAAGCCTGCAAAGCCATGACCATATTCACTGAAGTCGTGAAAGGGGTGGAGTTTTTAGCTGCATCCTTACGTGCTTTGCCCAAATCTAGATAGAACTTAGGTAGGTTGGCAGTTTTATAAGCTTCCCATGCCTTGGGGCTAACAGCCACAAATCCTAATCCTGGGGGAATCATATAGCCCTTTTGTGACCCAGAGCCAACTACATCTAAACCGAGTTCATCAATAGGAATATTAATCGCACCCAAGCTAGTCACCGCATCGACAATAATTAAAGCCTTTTCGTGGGCTTTGACATGGCGATTGATCGCAGCAAGGTCATTCAGTACACCAGTCGAGGTTTCACTATGGGTAATGATTACGGCTTTGATTTCTTTATTGGTATCAGCCTCTAGCTTGACACGGAAATCTTCAGGATTTAGCGGTTTACCCCATTCAGCTTTGATTACTTCCGCATTTACGCCGTAGGCTTGACAGACTTCGACCCAGCGTTCGCCAAACTTGCCATTATCACCAACAAGGACGCGATCGCCTTTACTTAAAAAGTTAATGATGCCCGCTTCCATCGCACCAGTTCCGCTAGCGGTGAGGATTAATACATCATTAGTTGTTTGGTGTAGCCATTTAAGCTTGGCAGTCACATCTGCCATGATCTTGCTAAAATCGCCGCTACGGTGTCCGATGGGAGCCTTTGCCAGAGCCAACAGCGCCTGTTCAGGCACAGGTGTTGGGCCTGGGATCATTAACATTAACTTATCTTCCATGAGTCGAAATCTTTTAATGCTTGGTTAAATACTAGATCTAGTATTGTACGCATTAATAGACACTAAATACAGATGTCACCACAATGCTTAGAAGTAATTAGACATAATTAAAAAACAATCTCAAAACCTGTAGCGCACGCTTCGCGTGCGCTACAGGTTTTGAGTTATGTCTAATTACATGAGTATAAAATCCCCAAAGGTGATGGCAACGTAAACTAAGACCATTACGTTATTCAATTTTATTCGATTTTAAATTACAGGACAATAGTTATCAGCTTGCGATAGCTTAAACTATGATGAGTCCCAGATATTTGTTATCATTAATATTTCGTAACATCTCGATCCTAAGTGATTTGTAGGAGTTTTTACTTTTGGCACATTATTCCACCTCCCCAAATATCTCCAAACGCTTTAGGAATAGCATATTTCAATTAGTTATAACTTATGAGAAATACAACCTGCCTGCACTTCTCATGAATTTTTAGGAATTACCAATCACCACTTTTTCAACCACAATTTAAACTTTAGATATGCCTGATTTCCAAGTTGATTCTGCCAAACTCTATGAGACCCTGACAGCGCTCTATCACAAATTGTCGGCAATAGAGCAACAGATCATCCGCACCTTGGCGATCGCCTATGAACCACTGAATCGTACTGTAATTCTGGACTGCTTGATCTACCTTGGAGTTAAGGATAAGGATAAACCTCTATCTCCACTTGCTTTAAAAACATATATTGATCGCCTTTTAAAGTTAAACCTGCTCATTCAAGATCGTTCTCAAGGGGTGCAATGTAATTCGTTGTTGGTCGATATTGCTGTCCGCGATGCGATTCAGAAAAGCAAGTTTGAAGCAATTGTCGAAGTAATTGAAGCCAAAATTCCAGTACCATCTTACGGCAAGATGAGTTCACGTACTTTCAGAAGTGAATCACAGTTTGTTCGTGAAGTCAGGATTGGGATTTATCGACAGGATGTGGATTTTGTTGCTAAGCAGTTTGATGACTTCTATCGATTCGGATATTCTCAACAGAAAATCACCTTAGATACAATTCTATTCCAAATCTGTAATAATCCCTTCGATCCAGACTGGTTTCAAACCCTAGATTCAACATTTTATGAGGTCGGCTTAAGCACCATTCTTACCAATGGAATGCTTAAGTTAAAAAATACCGATCAAGCCTTGTTTCTATTGCAAAGAAATTTCCAAGAAAATAGCGATCGCTGCACTGCTCCCTTGCTATTGGTATTAATCGAGCAAAGCCTATTACGTGGGGATTTAAAAACTGCTCAAGCTGCCTATGATCGTCTGTCTAGTGACTACAAAGAGGCAGGTAATGCCTTACTCGCTTGGTTGAACTTTCTAAAAGGCGATCTCGCTTTAGCGATCGCACAATTTCGACTATCCCTCAAATCGATCCGAAAAGCCACAGGTAAACGTCAAATCTATTTCAGTGGTGAACCGGGATTGTTTTTTATCCTAGCGCTGATTCAGGAGGGAACAGCCGAGAGTATGCGTGAGGCTGAAGGTTATGCCGCACTGATGGTGAAGCAAACTCACCATTGGTTACAAACCACCTATAGCAGGCTGCAAAGGGTTTTGAAGTTTCAACTAGGGGATATTCCTCAAAAGGATCTACTCAGTAATGAATATCTCCATGATCATACCCAAAGCCATTGTTTAGAAGTGTTTTTTAGTGCGCTTTGTCTCTATTGGGTCAACCCTGAAAAAGCGCGAGTGGATTTATCAAGGGTTCTGCAACCATTACTCAAACAATCAGTAACGGCTGGCTACCATTGGCTCTCAATGGAAACTGCTGAACTCTTAGGAGAACTTTCTCCTAATTCCATCCATCAAAAACATGCCCAAAAGTTACGCCAAGAGACCCAAACTGCCACAATTGTAAACCTCATCCGTCCAAGGGAAACTTGGGAACTCAGTCTTAATGCATTGCTCAATCTCACCAAATCGCCTCAAGAGACAAACAAGGCAGCCAATAATTCACCCCAGAGACTAGTATGGTTGATTAGCTTTGTTAAGGGTGGCTATAGCGTGCAACCGAAGGAACAGAAGATTAATGCCAAAGGGATCTGGAGTACGGGACGGAATATTGCTCTCAAACGCCTCAAAGAAAATAGTCATGAGTTTCCCTATCTAACACCACAGGATATTATTGCCTGCTCCCATATCCAAGCCTATTCCTCCTATGGCTATTATGGTCAGTCGCAATATGAATTTGATGAAGACACAATCTGCGCTTTAATTGGACATCCGCTTGTATTTTGGGAAGACTCGCCCACAACTCGTGTGGATATCGTCAAGGGTGAACCAGAACTATTGGTCAAAGCAGGAAGAGGCGATCGCCTATTTTTAGAGTTTTCGCCAGAGTTAAAGGATGGTCAGAGTTTTGTCGTCACCAAAGAAAGCCCTACCCGCCTCAAAGTTACACAGGTGAATGAATCTCACCGACGCATCACCGAAATTATTGGACGCAAAAATCGTCTCGAAATTCCTGTTGCCGCAAAAGATAAAGTTCTCGAAGCAATTCATTCGATCTCGTCAATTGTGACGGTGCATTCTGATATCGGTGGTGGCGTGAGTGATGCCGAGGAAGTACCATCGGACAGCAAGCCCCATGTGCATATTTTGCCATCAGGTGACGGGCTAAAGATTGCCATACTAGCACGTCCCTTTGCTAATGCTGGGTCTTATTATCGTCCGGGGACTGGTGGTGCAACTGTACTTGCCGAAATCGATGGTAAACGTTTACAAGCGACAAGGAATTTAAAAGAAGAGAAAAAACTCGCCAATGAAGCGATCGCTGCCTGTCCCACCCTCAGTAATTTTGAAGAAGCAGAAAGTGAATGGGTCATTGATGATCCTGAGTTTTGCTTGGAACTCCTACTAGAATTGCAAGCATTAGGCGATCGCATTGTTTTGGAATGGCCAGAAGGCGAAAAGATGCGAATCACTCACCGTGCTGGTTTTGGTGATTTCCGTATGTCGATCAATCAAAGCCGTGATTGGTTTGCCGCCGAAGGTGAGTTACGCCTCGGTGATGATCAAGTTATTGATATGCAGCGACTATTGGAGTTGCTGGACAAAACACCTAGCCGCTTCATTCCCATCGGTGATGGTCAGTTTATCGCCTTAACCCAACAGTTCCGTAAACGTTTAGATGAGTTCCGTCGCCTATCGGAGAAGCATGGCAAAGGCACAAGATTCCATCCTTTAGCCGCTTTAGCCCTTGAAGATTTTGTTGATGAAATTGATGATCTCAAAGTCGATAAGCATTGGAAAGCCCATGTGAAGAGAATCAAGGAAATGCGGAACTTTGAGCCGCAGTTACCATCAACCTTGCAAGCCGATCTCCGCGATTATCAAATCGAAGGTTTTCAATGGTTAGCGAGATTAGCTCATTGGGGTGTGGGGGCTTGTCTTGCTGATGATATGGGCTTAGGTAAAACCCTGCAATCTTTAGCGCTGATCCTCACCCGCGCCCCTCAGGGAGCCACCCTAATTGTTGCGCCTACTTCCGTTTGTATGAACTGGATCTCTGAAGCTGCCAAGTTTGCGCCAACACTGAATGTGATTGTATTTGGTACAGGCGATCGCCAAAAGGTTCTCGACAATCTCCAACCCTTTGACATGGTGATCTGTAGCTATGGCTTAATGCAGCAAGAGGAAGTCGGTGAAATGCTGGCAAAAGTAGAATGGCAAACTGTCGTTCTTGATGAAGCACAGGCAATTAAAAATACGGCAACTAAGCGATCGCAAGCGGCGATGAATTTGCAAAGTGGCTTCAAGTTAATCACCACAGGTACACCCATCGAAAACCACCTCGGTGAGTTATGGAATCTGTTCCGCTTTATTAACCCCGGACTACTTGGCTCCCTTGATAATTTCAATACTAACTATGCCAATCCGATCGAGCGATCGCAGGATCGAGAAGCACGTAATCAATTAAAAAAGCTGATTCAGCCCTTTATTCTCCGTCGTACGAAGAACCAAGTACTGCAAGAGTTACCATCGCGTACTGAGGTTACATTACAAGTGGAACTCAGCAAAGAGGAACTTGCCTTTTATGAAGCGCTCCGTCGTGAGGCGATCGCCAAACTTGCCGATACCCCAGCCAACGCGGGACAAAAGCATTTACAGGTGCTCGCGGAAATCATGAAATTGCGTCGTGCTTGCTGCAATACCAAACTAGTACGCCCCGATATTCCTTTACCCAGTTCTAAGCTGCAACTTTTTGGCGAAGTCGTTAACGAATTACTAGATAACAAACACAAGGCGCTAGTCTTTAGCCAATTTGTCGATCATCTGCATATCATCCGCGATTATCTCGATTCCCAAAAAATTAGCTATCAATACCTTGATGGCAGTACTCCCGCTAAAGATCGCAAAAAGCGTGTAGAAGCATTCCAAGCAGGTGAAGGTGATGTCTTCTTGATCAGTCTTAAGGCTGGCGGTACAGGGCTAAATCTCACGGCTGCCGATTATGTAATTCATATGGACCCTTGGTGGAATCCTGCGGTGGAAGATCAAGCAAGCGATCGCGCTCATCGCATCGGACAAAAGCGCCCTGTCACTATTTATCGTCTCGTCGCCAAGGGAACGATCGAAGAGAAAATCGTCGATCTGCACCATCACAAGCGAGATCTTGCCGATAGCCTCTTGGAAGGTACAGATATGAGTGGCAAGGTTTCCACCGATGCGTTGTTACAACTGATTAATGAAATTTAGAGCATTATTCAGGTAAGTCGCGATCGATGGGTTTGCAAATTTTTTGTCATTCTGGAATAATCATTTGCCTATTTCAAGGCAATCTCTTTGGAATCTACAGTTTGTTCTGATGATGGTTCCGCAGATTTATTTGGTTTGCATTTATCATTTTTACAAAGATGATCAGGTAGAGCTGAGCCAGAAGGATCAAGCTTGTCGGCAAGATGCGGATACTTAATTCTGCCGTGGTTTCGCTCCTGCCAAACTTTAATGAATACAGGCGCAATCCGATCTAATTCTTCCCAACTTAAAGAGCAGTCTTTGAGTTGTCCATCATCCCATCTTGCTTTAAAGATCCGCATAAGCAGACTTTTAGCGGCTTCCAAAGTGGTTTCTGTTCCCAGAGATCGCAGAGCTGCTTCACAGGCATCTGCCAACATTACAATGCCAGTCTCACGGGATTGGGGAATGGGACCTGCATAGCGAAACTCTGACTCAATGACATAGTTTGATCGCTTTTGGGCTTGACAATAAAAATAGGAAATAGTAATTGTGCCCTGATGTTCGGGGATAAAAGCCTGCAACATTTCAGGAAGATGATATTTCTGAGCCAGCTTGATCCCACCTGACACATGCTCTTTCACAATTTGGGCACTAAGCCAAGGATCGTTCAAAATATCATGGGGATTAGTCTTGCCCATTTGATTTTCGATGAAATACTCAGGCTTGAGGGTCTTACCAATGTCGTGATACAGCGTCCCTGTTCGCACTAAAGTTGTATCAGCCCCTAGTTCACGGGCAGCGGCTTCGGCGAGGTTGGCAACAAATAGGGTGTGCTGAAAAGTACCAGGGGTTTCTGTGACTAAACGGCGCAGTAGAGGACGATCAAGGTTAGCTAGTTCTGCGAGACGAAATGGGGTCAGGGCATAGGAGATATGCTCTAGGTAAGGGATTGCACCTAAAGCAGTGATTGCTGAAATGAGTCCACCTGATGCATATTTCAGGGCTGTAATTAAGATGAGTACAGGTGGTGTTGATCCTCCTACAATGGCGATCGCCGTATATACTGCCGCTTGTACAACCGCAACTAATAAACCTGTTGCCGCAAGATGTGAGCGTGTTAACGGGCGATCGGTAATAGCTGCGGCAATAATTGCACCGATTAATACAGGAGATAGGGCTAGCAGATCGGTGCTAATGGCAATTCCTATCAATATCGAGGTTAAGGAGGTAATTAGTAGAGCCAACCGCGAACTGTAAAAACTACCAATGATTAGCCCCATACTTGCTAGTGGTACAAAGAAAAACATATGGGGAGCCATCAACACTGTAGCAAGTGCATTACCAACGCAAACAATGCCAAGGTTTAAGAAATCTTTAGTATGTAATTTAACTTTAAGAAAATATTGCCATCGTCGATGGGCATAGCCAAGAATGGCAAAGGCGATCGCTGTAGAGCCAATCATCAAGGCTACGCCCATTAGATTAACCTGCCTTTGCGTCATTTTTAGTTCGTCCAAAATGACAAACTGTTGTTCCGTAATTTTTGTGCCCCCTTTAACAATAAGGTCTCCTGCCCTGAGGAAAATTTTCTGAGCCTGAACAGATTCTGATGCTTTGAGTGCTCTTTCAGTTGTCCCTACATAATCAATGGTCAGATTTGGCTGTACGGTAGCACTCAGAATAGCGATCGCCATAGCCCGATGTTCTTCATTAGTTGGTAGATTTCTGAGGTTGACAATCCCTTGTCGCAACATACTATCGGGTAATCCAATCACAATTCCTGATGATTGAAGGTCGAGCAAACCCTGTCGAATTAATTTCTTGTTATTTTCCCATTCCTCATTAGTCATTTCTAAGAGGTGATCGCGAAACATTGATGGGCCCTTTGCCGCTTTATCTTGGGTCATCGCATAGGCGCGCCGAATATCTGTAATCCTGTTAATGAGCCTTTGATAGCCTGAGGCTGGCGCACTAGTTTTATATAGAGATAATTCAATAATTGCTAAAGCAGCTATATCTTGTTCTTTGTTTACAGAGGATATAAAGTTCTGATTATTAGGATTATTCGCTAACTTATAGACTTTATCCTGCAATTGTGACCATTCTGGCTCAGACAATCGCCGTAAATATCGCTGTACCTCATCACTTAAGATTTTGCGATCGACATAGGGCAGGTTGCCAGAGGATATGCGTAAATCATCACCAACTCGTAACAATTCCTCTAGATGTTTGACCGCATTATTGTCCATCTCAGGATTACTGCGATAAATTGGCACTACTTGCTGTTTAGCTTGTTCCTGAGCATGTTTAGTTGCCTCAATATCCGTAACAGTAAAGGTCTTAGGCGATCGCAAATCTTGGTCAACAAATGTACCAATGGTTAAGCGCGGCTCCGCATAAAAACGAATACTCAGGGTAGAAACGATACAAACAAAGGTAATTCCGATAATCGCTCTACCAGACCACTTGCGAGATGGACGATTAGTTTCAGGGAGCGATGATAGTTGATTGGGAATAATTCCCATAGTTTAATTACTCTAGTAAAAGGTGATTTGCTAAAAAACAAAGTCAACAAATGCAGCAATGTTTACAATCTGAGGCTGATAGTTTTAGGAGATGCAGAGACCAGATCTAGATTTACCAGATTTCCATCAAAAAAACAAAAAATCTGCTTTTAGTTTATTTGAGGTGGCTATAACTATCCTAAATGATTTTGTAATAGACATCCCCTAAAGAGAACATCCATTAACAATTCCCAAAAAATCACGACTAATTTAGGATTTATAAGCAGTTTGTTGCTAATCAAAGCAAGGTCACCAATCTTTCGGCAATCTTATTTTGATAGCATCTCAAGCAATTTTTTACTTCTGGGCTTTAACAGATGCTGCACTATGCAACCCATCTGCTAAAGCCTAAGACACGATACTTTAAAAATCCATGAGCTATAGATTTTACATGACTATCTTCACCGCCAAGAATTGGTTTAGTAGTCTAAAACACTACAAAATCAATTCTTGAATTTACAGTGTTTATTCATTGGGTGAGATAAGCGTAAAGTGTGAATGAATGCATAGGAATTTTAGAGAAAGAGCAAGACATAAGCCGGGTTCTGTTTCAGGAGTTTTATAAACTGCCTTAGCGGTTATCTATCTGGGATATTTGTTACCAAACACCTCATGCGGCACACACTCAAATGCGATCACCCAGCTTTCGCCAAACAATCACCTTAAGCAACGGATCTAAGAGCAATTTGAAGATCGATACTCATAAATCCTCTCGCCTTGCTTCCAACTGGGGTTTACCGAGCCAGAGCCTCACGACTCTGCTGGTGCGCTCTTAACACACCTTTGCACCCTTACTCAATTATGGAAATATCGCAAAGCGATATTTCCATAATGAGCGGTATCTTTCTGTGGCACTATCCTCACGATCGCTCGCACTGGGCATTATCCAGCAGTCTGATCTTCATGGAAGCCCGGACTTTCCTCAAAATCTATACTTAAAACAAGTTTTAAGATAAATTTCGCAACCGCACGCTTACTCTTCCTTATTTCTATTATGAACTAAGGAGATAGACACAATTAAATATCAAAACCTGATCAAAACCTGTAGTGTGCACACAGCACACACTACAGATTTTGATATTTAATTGCCTCCAACAATGTCTATATGGCGATCGCTATATGATGGGACACGCCTTGTATGCCCCATCACATACGGCTTATTGAGGCTTTGAGGAGTACAGAAATATTTTTGAAAGCGTTGCGAAGCAACGCTTTCAAAAATATTTCTAGGTTATAAGTAAGCGCAAAGCGCTGTAATGATTTGAGCCAATTTAGTGACAATTTGATGTACTTGCGATAAAAATGTCTGTAAATAAAAGAAAAAATAATGTTTATCAAAATTGAATTGTTTTGCTAAACTATCTGGTTATTCGAGACATCCCCCAAATGTCTCAACATGGATTAAATAATTTTTTACATTCTTGGCTCATAGGTGTGAGTGACTAACTAAATGATGAAACACTTCTCCAAAGGGATGTATACGCTATTTTTGTCCTTAGTCTTAGTACTTGTTGCTGGCATATCTCAAGCAGCAGCAGCAAACCTCTTGAGGGTTTTGGTTAGAGAGGAAAATAGCTCTAAGATGTCTGTCGCAGTGACACAACCTGCTACTTTACAAATTGCAGGACAGGCAAGCCGCCGTCTTGATCCTGGCAAGTGGTACACATTACCTCTGACATCTGCTTATCGTATTACTCCTAGTAACAATGGATTGGTGCAAGTCGGCAGCAATCTCTACCCTGGTGAAATCGAATTACGCGCTTGGAATAACAAAGCGATCGCAGTTAACGTTTTATCCCTTGAGGAGTATCTGCGTAGTGTTGTTCCTAGTGAGATGCCCGCCAGTTGGCATATGGACGCATTAATGGCTCAAGCGGTTGCTGCTCGCAGCTATGCTGTCAATACTCAGCGCCAGCGGAAATGGGGTCAGGCTCCTTACGATTTAGTCAGTGATACTCGCGATCAGGTATACAAAGGTTTTTATCGCTACGATCCTCAGACTGGACAAGCGATCGCTCTCATTCATAGCCGCAGCGATCAAGCTGTTGCTTCAACAGCAGGATATATGTTGAGACCAGGTTTCAAGGGCTATTATCGTGCCCGCCTACCTCGCAATTGGATTAGCTGGGGTGGTGGTTATATGCCCGTTTCCGATGGTCAACACCTTGATCAAGAAATGACTCAGCAAATGGCTCAAAAGGGCTGGAATTGGATACAAATTTTGGCTTGGTGGTATCGAGATCAACCCATCAAAAACTAAAAAATAAAGGCAGCACTAAGTGCTGCCTTTATTTTTTAGTTTTGTGTAAATATAGGTTTAGTCTTGTATCTGGTGAAACCTATGGCTATTCAAAAATTATCTGAAGTGGAAATTTCTTCAGCGATCGCTCAACTAGCGGGTTGGGCAGTTGTCGATCACAAGCTCCAAAAAAACTTTAAATTTAGTAACTTCGTGGAAGCCTTTGGGTTTATCAGCAAAGTGGCGATCATTGCCGAAAAAATGGGGCATCATCCTGAACTATTCAATGTGTACAACAAAGTCAAAATCGATCTCACAACCCATGATGCTGATGGTATTAGTGCTCTTGATTTTGAACTAGCCCAAAAAATCGATAAACTCCTGTAAACAATGCTCGCGCTTGGCGCGAGCATTGTTTAGTTTAGGCATGGCGTTTTTGATGCCATTGCCATGCGTGCTCCAAAATCAACTTAATATCAGGATATTTAGGCTGCCAATTTAAGATATTTCTCGCTTTCTCGCTACTACCGACTAGAGCAGGTGGATCACCCACACGGCGATCGCCAAATATCACATTGATTGGCTTACCTGTAATTGCCTTAGCAGTATCGATCACTTCCTTAACCGAGAAGCCATTACCATTACCAAGATTAAAAATCTCACTCTTATTGCCTTGGAGTAAATATTGCAAGCCCAACACATGGGCATCAGCAAGATCATTCACATGGATATAGTCACGGATGCAGGTTCCATCAGCAGTAGGATAGTCAGTCCCATAAACTGTAATTGCCTCACGCTTACCCAAAGACGTTTGTAAGACTAAGGGGATCAAGTGAGTTTCAGGGTTATGATCTTCGCCGATCTCGCCATCTGGATCAGCTCCTGCGGCGTTGAAATATCTAAAGATTACCGACTTTAAGCCATAGGCAACATCAAAATCCTGCAAAATCCGCTCGACCATCAACTTAGTTGCACCATAGGGATTAATCGGGGCTTGGGGATGGTCTTCAGTCATCGGGATTTGCTGCGGTATTCCGTAAGTAGCGCAGGTCGAAGAAAACACAAAAGCTTTGATATTAGCGGCAACCATTGCTTCCAATAGAGTCAAAGTCCCAACGACATTGTTACGGTAATACTTGTCAGGTTGAGTGACGGATTCGCCCACATAGGCATAAGCCGCAAAGTGCATGACTGCGCTAATTTGGCGATCGCGAAATAACTGGTCGAGTAAAGTGCGATCGTTGGTATCCCCAACAATTAATTCCGCTCCTAGGGTTTCAGCGATATCTTGGTGACCATAGACAAGATTGTCTAAAATCAAAACCTGATAACCCACCTGCTGGAGCACTTTTACTGCATGGGAGCCGATATAACCAGCACCACCTGTAACGAGTATTGTTTGTTTACTCATGACTGTTTATGTCTACATTTATGTCTATTAGGTCTAACTTGTATGGCGAGAGTTGTTTCCTCGTTGAAAGCGAGGAAACAACTCTTTAACTCTCGATTGCTGGAAAAGTACTATAAGCGCGATTTGAGAAGGTCAAAAATTTCAGAAGGAATCGGGGTACGGAGCGATCGCCCTAAGCGATTTTTTTTCTGGGCTATTTGTAAACAATCAAGTTTTTGACACAAATAAGCCGATCTTCCCATCCCATCATCAAGTTGGACTTGAAATTGCCTAGGATGATCTGTTGCCAAAGTAATGTCAGTTTGAGGAATCGGTACACGTACCACTCGCCAAAAATTGTCTCGCAGAGCAATGCATTGGCAACTAACACAACGACGGTGGAGCTTTAAAGCCAAACGAGGTTACCTCTGTATATTCCTGATTATCTATTCCTGATCATCTGCATAATCATTCTCCTCCTCATCCTGATCAGATGGCTCAAGATTTTCGGTAAATCTTGCAGTACTTTCTTGAATCTTTCGATCCTCTTCCTCGTAATCGTATTTTGATAAATTTTTAATATCAATCTTCCAACCAGTCAATCGCGCTGCCAAACGCACGTTTTGACCTTCCTTACCGATCGCCAAACTAAGCTGATCCTCAGGAACCAGCACATGAGCAATTCTTTCATTGGCATTAATCAAACGTACTTCATGAATACGGGCAGGGCTAAGAGAATTAGCGATATAGGTTGAAGGATCTGGCGACCAACGGATCACATCAATCTTTTCGCCACGTAACTCTGATACAACAGCTTGAATGCGCGCACCTCTAGCACCAATGCAAGCACCAACAGGATCCACATCGCGCTCAAGGGTATCTACAGCAATTTTCGTGCGAGGACCTACCGCAGGAGATGGAGGGTTAGCTTCTCTAGCAACAGCAACGATCCGTACAATTTCTTCCTCAATTTCAGGTACTTCATTAGCAAATAAATAGACTACTAAGCCTGCATCTGCTCGTGAAACCAAAAGTTGAGGACCACGACGTGACCCTTCAAATACTTTCTTGAGATAAACCTTTAGCGTCATATTTGGACGATAGGGTCTTTCTCCTGCTAGTTGCTCACGCTTAGGTAACTCTGCCTCTACTTCAGGTTGACCAAAGCCGCTACTGACAGCAACGATCACAGAGGTATTTTCAAAGCGAAGTACTCGACCTTGCAAGACAGTACCTTCAACGTCTTGAAATTCCTCTTGAATGATTTTGCGTTGTTGATCCCGTAGCTTTTGAGCGAGGACTTGCTTGGTTTGGATGGCAGCCATTCTTCCAAAGTCCCCCTGCTCAGGGGTCACATCAACGACCACTGTGCCACCTGCTTGCGCTTCTGGTGCAACTTCTCGTACTTCCGACAAGCCAATTTCATGATCTGCGTCTTTAACTTCATCAACAATCATCTTTGTGGCTAAGACGCGGAAACCCTCACTATCGATATCCAGTTCTACATCAAAGTTATTAAAATACTCTTCCTCAAAGGTGATTCCCTCGGAACGATAGGTTTTACGAAAACGCTCATATCCTTTTAGTAAAGCTTCACGCAAGGCATTTTGGACGGCGTGTTTGGGGAGATTACGCTCTTTGCTAATCACTTCTACCATCTGTCCCAAACCAGGCAAATTCAACAATGACATAATTTTTCTCGCTTTTATTCTATTTAGTTTTTATTCTGTTTTTGCTAATTCCACTCGATCAACAAGTTCTCGAGGAATATTGATCAGACGACCTTTGATGCTGATCGTGACTTGCGTTTCGTTTCGAGAGACCAGATGACCAACCCAACTTTGTTTGCCTTCATGGGGGACTTTTGTGCTGACTGTCACCATAAAGCCTTTGAAAGCAATAAACTCGCGATCGCCCTGTAACTGACGTTCGGCACCAGGGCTAGAAATTTCCAACACGTAGGCATGGGGAATAATATCAATTGCATCAAGGGCTGGTTCTAGTGCACGGCTCATGCGTTCGCAGTCGTCTAGCCCTGTATTTTGCTCAGGATTACGAATATCGACCCGCAACACTACAGGGTTTTTATTGGTATGTAGTACGACATCAACAACCTCTAACCCAAGGGGAGAGGCAACTTCTTCAGCAATTTGAAAAATTTGCGGAATTAGAGGATGACTCATAGATTTACAATTTGAGCTTCTTAACGTATGGGCTTCGCGAGTTAATAGTTGAGAGGTTTTGCGTCAAGCTTTTAAAAGCTCTGCTTAAAAACAGGCTTAAAAAGTAGCTTAAAAACAAAAAAGTGGGACAGTTGCCCACTCTTTGAGTGCTTTTATCTAATAACCGATCACAGTTAAGCTCATCACAGTTGCGATGTCTTAGCTGATATAGACTCAAATGCTACTCGCAAAACATGCAGCAAATAGCATCTGAGTGTCTCTCTATCGGAGCTTGCGTACCGTAGGTACAACACCAAAAGACAAAAAGATACTTAATAGACTTTAAGTATATCTGAGCTATTTAGTGCTTACTTTTGATTACTTGCCTACTAGTCCTGAGATTTATACTAGCATGACCATCCCAAATCGAGAAAAATAAACGACATAAAACGACATTCTGCCTAGATGACTAATTCTGGGCGCTCCTCAGGCAGGATTGCACCTTTGATGGGGCATACCTCTAAGCAAACTCCACAGTCAATACAGATTGAGGCATCAATCTTAAACCAAATAGTGCCTTTACTATTTGCACCCTGTCCCTGTTCGATACAAGCTACAGGACAAGCAGGTACACAATCTGCTACACCTTCACATATATTTGATGCGATCGTATAAGCCATATTCAGTCTGAATTTTACATTTAAAACCTGTAATGAATTATAGCGATCGCTCCAGTAGTTTAGAGATTGCTGTCCAAAAATCATTACTACAGCCTATTGAAAGAAAACTTTTAAAAGCTTGTCTTCACCGCGCTTTCAAAAGTTTCTATATTTCTTGACCGATTATCCGAATTTTATACGAAAAGACTGCTCTAATAAAACTTTGAATGAATCCTGATTAGATTGAGATGGTGTTTGATATGCTCGTAATATAACCAACATATAACCTAAACATAACTTTTTGGCGAAGAAAGATACGATTTAGTAGTTGTGAAGTCGGCTTTTTCGTGTATTATACATACATTACAGGTAGACCGTAGGAAGTCAATTGTAATAAACCTAACTATATTTTCGTCTTTAATAAATTAAACAATTTAATAATAAGGGTAATTTAGTTAGTTTTCTAAGTGTGACTCAGATAGGGCAAGTTGGTCTACTTAGAGAAAGAAACATGCAGTTTCTAGCAATAAGCAACTTAGTTAAGACAAAACTAAGTGGTGATGGTTCAGACAAGACCATGCTTACTGCTAACTAGTCAATCTGGTACTAATGTAGCTTGATATTGGACTAATTCGAGCGGTGATGGAATCGATAAAATCCATACTTTTTACTAGTTGAGTCCGAATGCATCTATCAATCTTTATCTATCTAGTAATTATGTAGCTTAGCTTTGACGGAGTTAAGTGGTGTTGGTACTGATAAAAGCCATACTGATTACTACAGCGTCAATTAGATCACATCAAGCACTTACGCTGAAGTAAGGCACACTTGTTAACTTTATCTAAATTGATTGCAAAATTATGAAAGCTTACAACTTTGGACTAGGTTTCGGACTAGCTGTTCTAGCTGCATCAACAGGAGTTTCTAGCATTGCTGAAGCTGCAACTCTCTCTTTTAGTGATGGCTCTATCAATTTGGACTCTCAGACCTTTGAATTTCAAGCCATCTCCAACGAAGGATGGTTTAAGTCTTCCTTATTTGTTGCTGATGCAGCTAGTAAATCTCCAGTTCAGACATTGTTTTCTGAAACAGACTTTTATGACAATTCCTCAGTAACTCCTACAGGAAATGTATTCTGGTCAGCAGATACTGGTAACTTCATTCTCGGCTTAAGCTCTACTAACATTGATAATATTGTTCAGCCAGAAGTATACTCCAACGACGCTTCCCCATTTCAGTTCAAGTTGATTTCTTCGACTGATGGTTGGTATACCTTTGGTATTGAAGATAAGAGCGGAGCTTGGTCTGACTATGACTATAACGACGTTGTGTTTAAGGTTCGTCCAGTTCCTGTGCCTGCAATCATTCCTGGTATCGCTTTAGCTGGAGCTTTTCTTGGTAGCAAGGCTCTCAAGCGTAACAAGAAAAAAGATAGCGAAGCTACTGTTTAACTATAGAGTTACGTAAAAATCTGTATTTAAATAGAACGTGATGCAGTATCAATCACTTCTATATATAAAAATCGAAGACTGTCTAAGACAGTCTTCGATTTTTATGTAAATACCTCATAGCGAAAATATTTTATGAAAGCATTACAGCTAGGTACAAGTTGGTTCCCAGAAGAAGCAGGTGGCTTAGCTCGCGTTTATTATGGCTGTGTAAACTATTTACCACAAGTTGGGGTTGAGATACGTGGCTTAGTGGTTGGTTCTGAGAGTATTTTGTCTGGCTCAGGGCAAAAAGTGAGATCATTTGCGTCGTCTGATAGTTCGACTTGGAGGCGATCGCTAAATCTCCGCAAAGCTGTCCATCAGACCTTAGCAAGCTCTAAATTTGATTTGGTTGCCTCACATTTTGCTCTATATACTTTGCCTGCTCTAGACTGTTTAGGTGATTTACCTTTGGTGATGCATTTTCATGGACCTTGGTCTTTAGAAAGTCAAGCTGAGGGTGCAGGAAGGTTATCAGTTTGGGGGAAATGGGCAATTGAGAAGCTTGTTTATCAAAGAGCAAATGGATTCATCGTTCTGTCGGAGTCATTTCGGCAGATTTTGCATCACACTTATCATGTTTCGCTAGATAAAATTTTTATTGTGGGCGGAGGAATTAATACGGCAGAATTTACTCTGGATTTATCGATCGCTCAAGCTAGGGAAAAATTAGGATGGCAACAGGATCGGCAGATTCTGCTTTGTGTCAGACGCTTAGTGAAGCGGATGGGATTAGAGAATTTGATCGGAGCGATCGCTAAGGTGCGCCAAAAATATCCTGATGTGTTGCTATTGATTGCAGGTAAGGGGGCGATCTTAGAAACATTGCGATCGCAAATTCAGGAATTACAACTGGAAGATCATGTGCAGTTATTGGGATTTGTGAGTGATCAGGATTTAGCGATCGCCTATCGTGCAGCAGATTTAAGCATTGTGCCAACCGTTGCTCTGGAAGGATTTGGATTAACTGTAATTGAATCTTTGGCTACAGGAACACCTGTGCTCGGAACTCCAATCGGTGGTATCCCTGAAATTTTACAGCCCTTAAATCATGACTTGATTTTAGAAGGTAGTAGTTCTGAGCAATTAGCCCAAGGCATTATCGAAGCATTGTCAGGGCAAAGGCAAATACCTACAGCAGCAGATTGCCAAGCCTATATCAAGCAAAACTACGATTGGCAGGTGATTGCTCAACAAATAAAATCAGTTTATGAGCAAGTTATTCGATAATAGTTCAACGCGAGTTCGGGTTAAGCTGGCAAATTTTCAAAACCCAAAATAAAAAGCCTTGCTACGCAAGGCTTTTTATTTTGGGTTTTGAGATAGGGGTTGCTACACCAATCCTCTCTCAAGGTTTAGAAACTAAAGCCTTGCTAAGCAAGGCTTTTAATTTTCTTCGATCGCACCTAGGGCAATCAGCTTGGCTTTTTGGGCTGGAGTCAAACCTGTAGCTTCGTAAATATTTAAACCTTCGTAGGGACGTGGTTCACGATAGGTTTTAATACATTGACCTGTCTTGATATCCCACAGTTTCACCGTTTCATCTCGACTGCTACTAGCAAGTAGATTGCCATCAGCCGAGAAGGTTACATCATAAACTGTGTCAGTATGACCAACCAAAGTATTAATGGTTTCACCCTTTTCTCGATTCCAGATGTTGATTTGGGAGTCTTCTCCTCCACTTGCAAGAAACATCCCGTTGGGAGAACAAGCAATAGTCAGTACATTACTGTTGTACTTAAATGGTTCAATAGTTTGTTCTTCCTGTTCAGTATGCCAATGATAAATACTTGTGCCACCGCAACCAACTATGATTTGAGGCTGTGAAGGCATGAAGATCACATTAGAAATGATCGCTGGAAGTTCGCCAAAAGTTTTTACACATTCTCCTGTCTTGGTATCCCAGATTTTGACAGTCTTGTCACGACTGCTGCTAACGATATATCGATCATCAGGGCTAAAGGCGATCGCCAAAATTGCAGCCGTATGACCTTGGAGCACTTTAAAGCATTCACCTGTGACAATATCTCTGAGCTTAATTACCTTGCTTGTTTCACCTGTCGCTAGCAATTTCCCATCATGACTAAACACTAGGGTTCTTGCTAAATCAGGATGTTCACTTATTGTGGCTAGGCAATTACCACTGCTAACATCCCATAGTTTAATCGAGCAATCTTCAGCGCAACTAGCAAGAAGAGTACCACTAGGGCTAAAAGTGACTTGCCAAACATGCCCCGCATGACCATGGAGTGCCCGAATACAGGTACCTGATTGGATGTCCCAGAGACGCAAAATTGAGTCATCACCGCCACTAGCAAGAATCGTTTGTTCGAGATTAAAAGCAACGGAACGCACGGCATTGGTATATCCCTGCAAAATCCGAAACTGTTGTCCTGATGAAACTTCCCAGAGGTTGAGGAGGTGCTCATTGGAAACATTGTCTGAGGTTTGGTTATCACTGAATTCTGACCATGATCGTCCAGTATGACCTTGGAAAGTACGGATGCAAAAGCCTGTGTCAATCTCCCATAGCTTTACCATTTCATCGCCACTGCTGCTAGCTAATACTAAGCGTTCAGGGTGGAAAGCTACGGAACGTACCCAGTGATTATGACCAGTTAAGGTCTTAAAGCATTGTGCAGTCTTGAGATCCCATAGACGAATAGTGCGATCGCCACTACCTGTTGCCAAAGTTGAACCATCGTGACTAAAGCTAACCGCAAAAACCGTATGGGTATGCCCTGTAAAGGTCTTAACGCAACTACCTGTTTCGACATTCCATAGACGTGTCGTTTTATCCTCACTACCACTGGCTAAGACATTACCGTTATGACTAAAAGAGATCGACCAAATGATGTCTGTATGTCCTTCTAAAATATGCAAACATGTCCCTGTATCAGGATCCCATAGGCGTACAGTGCCATCATCGCTACCACTCGCTAGTAAATTTCCCTTGGGACTAAAAGCAACAGCCTCAACAATATCCTCGTGTCCATGCAAAACCTTAATACATCTGCCCGAATTCCATAACCGCACCGTGCGATCAGCATGACCACTAGCCAAAATTGTCCCGTCAGGACTAAAAGCTGCCGACATCACAGCACCAATGTAACCTTGGAGCGTATTTAAGCAATCCCCCGTCGATACATCCCATAATTTGATGGACTGATCAATGCTGCTGCTGGCTAATACGGTTCCCGCAGGATTAAATGATACAGACACTACCCAGCCCTTATGACCTTTATAGGTCAACAATGGCTTGCCATCACTAACTCGCCATAGATGGATATCACCTTTGGTGTCGCCGATCGCTAACAATTTGCCATCAGCACTGAAAGCTACTGATAATACTCCACCAATCACTTCGGCAAATACCGATTTAATCAGTGCAGTTTTGGAAAAGTTAACTTGATGTAATTTGATTTCTGATAGGTAAGCTTGACGAATCGCGAGATAGGAAAAATCAGTGCCCGTGAGATCAACACCAAGATTGCATAACAGGTTAATAATATTGCCACCACCATAGCCAAAGGTGGACTTGAGTTCACCTTCTGGGCGCAATTCGCGTCGCCTTAACTCAGAAATAGTTTGCAATAGCTCTTTTGTCACCATTTGCTTGCTACCCAGTCGTCCCAATAGTCTTGTGACTAAGGGTTCTAAAATGAGGCGAATCTGACTTTGACGAACATAGTCTTTGGATGTTGCCTTGATTAAAGCATAGTGACGCAAATAGAACAGTTGGCGGTTGAGCTTTGATTGAATACTAGGCAGAATTCCTAGGGGATGCTCTTGGGTAATTTCTTGATAAATTTGCTCAATCAATAGGTTGGTAACAAATTCCATGACCACAGGCTGCTGTGTAAAGCCTGCTGCTGTATGCTCAACTAACGATCGCCGCTTTAGCGATCGCAAAGACATCATCAAGTAGTTCTGTTCGATTGTTGGCACAATATCCGAACGTAATTCACTGGGCTGGACTGGTTCACGATTAATGGCAAGCCATAGCATAATTTGTTTTTCATAGGCAGTCAGTCTCTGGTATTGCTGCTCAATGAGATTACTAATGCCACTGAAAATAATGCTTTTTTGTTCTAAAAACCGATTAATGCTACCTGAATAAAGATCTTTAATTGACGTAGCAGCAATTTTAAGTGCTAGTGGATTACCACGATACCATTGCACCAAACGATGCAGATCACTGGACATCGCTTTGATGCCTTTCGACTCAAGGACACGCTCGGCTGCGGATTCATCTAGCCCATAGAGTTGCAAAGCACGTACAGGTAGGATGTCTCCTTCCAGCGTCGCAACTTCCTCAGGCATTTCACGACTAGTAATTACCAGACAACTGCGATGAGAGACTTCTCCCACTCTTCGTAATAGCGAGCCATAACCTTCATAATCCTTACGATATGCCCCTGTTTGGGCTTCGTCCTTTAGAACTGACTCAAAGTTATCTAATACCAATAAGCAGCGATAGCGCTGTAAATATTCTAATAATCGAGAGATAAGCGCATTGGGATCGCTGGTTTCAGGGGTCTCTCGATGTTGGGATAGGAAATGAATAATTGTCGCCAACATTTCGCTGGGGGTTTTGGCATTATTGAGCGATCGCCACACTACAAAATCAAACTTATCCTGCAATTGTTGGGCAAGCTTAACCGATAAAGTCGTTTTACCTAATCCCCCCATTCCTAAAATGGCAACTAGCCGACAGCGATCACGATCAACCCACTGTTCTAAAGTATTTAGCTCTGGCGATCTTCCATAGAAAAAAGTTACATCAACTACTTCACCCCAGTCTTGGTGGCTACCTGTGTGATTATTTAAATTAGGGATAGTTGTATTTACATCGGACTTCTTACCTTGCATCTGGCGACGAATGACGTTTTGCATCGTGCTCTTAGTCACTTTTTCGCCAAATGTTTCCGTTAACAAGTGCCAAAGCTTGTGGCTCACTAACTTGATATAGCCTGCATCATATCCAGTTTGCTTTGCAATCTCTGAATATGATAAACCTTGCCATACTCCCAGAAAAACAGCCTGCTCAACACGAGTTAGACTGCGCTCTTCTAACGACAACTCTATAAATGTTACCGCTTCATCAGCCGTCATGTATACGCCTTAATTATGTAAATATAACTTTTGTATAACCTTACTCTTGCCATTCTAAGATGTTTTATGCTTTGTGGTATTTTGTTGTGAACTTTGATTTTTAGTATTTTTGACTCTAGTCAGCCATATCAGAATCAAGTAAGCTCTATATCCATAGCTTTTCGTCAAAAAACAACTATTTACTGAAACTAGAATAAATATATTAAGTTAATGCTTATTCTAACTATTTGTAAAAGTTGCTCCATTCACACACATATGTATACTTCCTAACCCATTGTGTTTTTACCCTCAGCTTCTATATCTCTCGCAAATTGGCAACAAAAATCAAAGAAGGGAGTCCTTTAACCGAGGAGAATCTAAGTTTCATAAAAGCATTAACTGGTAATGCTTTTATGAAACTCTTGTTGTAGTTAAGTTTAAACATGGTTATATTGATAACGTTTTTTAGCTTGAAATTATGAAAATTGCTTTAGTTCACGATTATCTTACGCAACGAGGTGGCGCTGAAAGGGTATTTGAACAATTATGCAATTATTTCCCAACTGCGGATGTCTATACATCCGTATATGATCCCAAAACCACGATTGATTTAGGCGATCGCCAAATCAATACTACATTTTTACAAAACATTCCTGCTACTCGACAATACTTTCGTTTATTTGCACCTTTCTATTATGCAGCTTTTCGGTCTTTAAATCTTAAGGAATATGATTTAATTATTAGTAGTAGTTCGAGTTTTGCTAAAGGGGTGCAAAAACGACCTGACGCAATTCACATTTGCTTTTGTCACAACATCACCAGATTTTTATGGGACACCAACACATACCTGAGGGAATATGGAGCCTATAGCTTGCTTCAACCGTTAATTGAATTAGTTTTTAAAATCATGCGTCGTCAGGACTTTGTTTATGCTCAATCTCCTGACTATTACATTGCTAATTCCACAACGGTTGCTCAGCGTATTCGTGACGTATATAAAAAAGAAGCTAAAGTTATTAACTATCCCATCGCCGATCATCGCTTTACCTTCTCAGACCAAAAAAGCGATTACTCCTTAGTTTGTTCAAGACATATCAGCTACAAGCGGCTCGACATCATTGTTGAAGCGTTTAACTTTTTAGGCTTGCCTTTACTGATTACAGGTGACGGTCCCAAAATGAAGCAGCTACAAGCTCAAGCTCATGACAATATTAAATTTGTGGGACAAGTTAGTGATCAAGAAAGATGTCATTTGATGACAAAGGCAAAGTTTGTGATCGTTGCAGCTTTAGAAGATTATGGACTAGTCCCCATTGAAGCTAATGTCAGTGGTACACCTGTAATTGCCTATGGTGCTGGGGGGGTAATGGATACACAAATTCATGGGCTAACAGGGATTCTATTTGAGCAGCAAAATGTTGAATCCTTGATCAATGCGATCATTAAAGCCCAAGAAATGGATTGGAATTATGCAAAAATCCGTGACCATGCGATCACCAATTTCTCCGAATCCGTTTTCTTCCAAAAAGTGGAACAGACAATAGGGGAAATCTTTGGTAGCACAGAAATTATCAAAGAGATTAATCAAGCAGCTAATAAATCAGGCTAAATTATTCAACTAATCTGAAGCTAATGTGAATCCAGCTATTATCATAGACATCTTGAGGTTAAAACAATGAATATAGCCACTGTTCAGTCAAATAAGCCAGTTATCGTTGAGCAAGATCCGGGATATGGAAAGATTTTTGCGGTTTTGGTGCGTAGACGTTTTTGGCTTTTAGGTGGCTTAACTCTAGGATTAGTAATTGCTGTTGTTATAAATATTATTGCTAAGCCTAAGTACACTAGCTCAATGCGATTACTAGTTGAATCAACATATAAATCCAACTCATCATCATCGTCGTCATTTATTGACTCTAATGTCCAAATTGACTATGCAACCCAACTAAATTTGCTGCAAAGCTCTTCCATGTTTCAGAAAGCAGCAAATTTACTAGCTACAGAATATCCCGACATTAGTGTTAATGATCTGCAATCGTTAAAAATTGGGATGTTAGGCGGCAAAGAAGCCCCAACAAAGATTGTCGAAGTGCAATATACATCTCAAGATCCAGTCAAAACTCGCCAAGTTTTAAGAGCTTTTCAAAAAGTTTATACAGACTACAACCGTGAGCAGCAAGAAAAACGATTACAGAAGGGACTAGCTGGTATTGATGATCAAGTTGAAAAAGTACGCAAAAGTATTGCTGATGTGACTGAATCACTCCAAGAATTTCGGCGTAAAAATAATCTGTTTGATGCTAACCAAAGAGTCACCGAAATCACATCCGCTTTAAGTGGCATTGAACAACAGCAGCGTAATACTAAATTAGAATATGAACAGGCAACTACTAGATTAGCTTCTCTGCGACAAAAGCTAAACTTATCGCCACAAGATGCTGTATTACTCACACGGCTTAATCAATCACAGCGTTATCAATCGCTGGTGTCAGAAATGCAAAATACGGAAGTTGCACTTAATCGAGAAAAAGCAAGATTTAAGGATAATAATCCCATTGTTGAAGCACTAAAATTAAGATTTAATCAACAGCAAGCTAGTCTGGAAGAAGAGCGCAGAAGTATTTTAGGTGATGCTAAATTAGCATCCTCTTCTAAATGGAATGGAGATCAACTTAGCGGTATTGATCTAGGCTTAGCGGCACAAATTGTTGAAACACAGACTCAACTTACGCTATTCCAATCACGCCTTAATTCCCTCGCAAATCAGGAAAAGTTACTGCGCGCTGAAATGAATCGCTTACCTAAGTTGCTAGGTGAATATGAGTCATTAAAACCAAAACTCCAAATTCAACAGGATACCTTACAAACATTACTAAAAAATCGGCAAGAACTCAGTCTAGAAATTGCTCGTGGTGGTTTTGATTGGCAAGTTGTCGAGGAGCCTACTCTAGGATTTACAGATGCTACGGAGACTTTACGCAGAAATCTATTACTAGGGATAGTTGCAGGGTTATTTATTGGCGGTACAGCTGCCTTCATTAGAGATATGCAAGATGATACTGTACATACTTATGATGAACTGGAGCAACAAATATCTTCTCTGTTTCTCTTAGGTATGACTCCGCAGTACCTACAAGATGCATCTAGTTCTAACTTCCTACCTCAATTTCTTAAAGGACAATCAGTTTCTCCACTTGCAATTGAAATTATTCAGTGGTTGCCCTTTCGAGAGTCCTTAGATCTAATTTATAAAAATATTCAGTTAAATATTTATTCTCAGGAAACCACTGTGCGATCGCTAGTGATTACCTCGGCATTACCAAGTGAAGGCAAATCAACGATCGCCCTTGGTCTTGCTACTAGTGCGGCAAGGCTACATCAACGGGTATTACTGATTGATGCTGACATGCGATCGCCAACTCTACATAAAAAACTAAATCTGCCCAACGAAAGAGGACTATCGACTTTATTGGCTAGTAAGGGAAATGTAGATAGCCGCGATGTGATTCAATCTTCTAACACCACTATCGACATTCTCACGTCTGGTCCCATCCCTAGCGACTCTGTGACTCTATTAAGTTCTGAATGGATGCATAAGCTGATTGAGAGTTTTGAGCAAGACTACGACCTTGTAATTATTGACTCACCGCCAATCCTCGGAACTGTTGATACGATGCAAATAGCCTCTTGCTGTGGTGGAGTTGTTGCTGTTGCTCGAATCGATCGCATTACTCGTGGTGAATTTTCTCAAGCTATTTCAATCCTCCAAAAATTGAACCTAATTGGGGTAATAGCCAATGGAGTCAAGGAACTGCCCCATAGCTATAAGTCTGTAGCAATTGATGATGAAGAGATAGATGAAGATGACGACGAAGAGGAATAATGTAATTAAAGTTCTTGTAGAGAGGATTTGCGTAGCAAACCTTCTCTACAAATTCCAGAAATAAAAGTCCAGTTTATAGCTGTCGCCAAGTGTATTCAGGACATAAAACCCAAGAAGAGAAAGGCGGCGCTTCGCGCCGCCTTTCTCTTCTTGGGTCTACATAAGTGACGGCAGCTATATCAGGACTTTTATTTCTGGAATTGTAAAATTTGCAAATTTAGCTCGACCTGAATTTAAAAGCCAGACAAAAAAGCTGTAATGCAAGCACCGCAAGCTTTTAACTGATTGGGTCTAACTGCTTACGGTGCTCCTTGAGAGTAAATATAACTTTTCTATATAACTTTTCTATAACTTTAGGTATGACCTTTTAGTAACTTATAGTAGTTGCTATGTGCGGGGAATCGAGAGATAAGTATATTCAGTAAAAGCTAATACTTAAGTCAGAACGTACTACAAATAAGTTCAGTTCGTTTTGATTATGTATAGTTGCACTTTTGGCAAGCAAGAATCTTACTTAGCCCTATCTAGTAAGTTCCTACTTGTAAAGTGCAATTGATATAGAGTTCCTGTATGACTCCTACTAAATTACTGGAACTCTACTTCATTTACATCACAAGTTTATGGATTAAGTAGTTAAGTTTATTTCGTTGTTCAAGACAATTCAAATCAGTATCTGCATTTACGAGACATAAGGTTAATTGAGAGGAAGGACATGATCGGTCTTGTTACAAATAAGCTTCAAGTTTTTCAAGTTTCAGAAGGTGTGAAAGAACCTACTTTGCTGTCTAACTTAAAAATTCGAGTTAAGGAAGGAAGGTCTTTCATAAATTCAGTTTTTAATAGCAACCTTAAGAATCTTGTCTTGCCGATTACTCAATTTAATCCCGTTGACCCGAATACACATAAGCATGATGTAAATTTTGTCTATGCCAAGCCTGAAATTGGCGAAGCAAGACTGCGAAACTTGGCTGATGTCTGCCAAAGATCTGATAAGACTGTATTCCTCGAACTCCCTCAGTCAGATGAATTGCCACAAAACAATAAGGCGATCGCATGGAATGTAAAGCGAATTATTGACTGGCTTGCAGCTTTGGTAATTCTGATAATTCTTAGTCCAGTCATGCTATCACTAGCAGCAATTATTGCGAACACTTCTAAAGGTTCTGTGTTCTTTCATCAATGGCGTGTGGGTGAGCAAGGCAGACTATTTCGCATCATTAAATTCCGCACTATGATTACAGATGCTGACAAGCTGCATCATTTAGTCATGACAGGTCAGACAGGCTTGCATAAATGCGAAGACGATCCTCGGATTACTCCCGTCGGTCGCTGGATGCGTAAATATAGCCTTGATGAGCTACCTCAACTTTTTAACGTTCTACGTGGTGAAATGAGTCTAGTTGGTCCCCGTCCTTGGGCTTTGTATGACGCTTTACGCATTAATGGCAACGGTAAGAGAAGATTGCAATCGTTACCTGGTGTGACAGGTGCTTGGCAGGTAAGTGCCCGTTCTACCATGCTTGATCTAGATGCAGTTACAGAATGTGATCTCAGCTATCTTCGCAACTGGAGTCTATGGTCGGATTTAAAGATTTTGTTGATGACAGTGCCCAAAGTATTATCTGGATTTGGCGCTTTTTAGGATTGGGTTATGCATAGTTTCTTAATTAAAGAAACTTAATTCCTAAGTTTGTATTCGTCATTAGTCAGTCAAAGGTTTGCCTATGTATATGCATAGGCTTTTCTCCACCCAAACAAATAAAGGCAGAGCTAAGCTAGCTCTGCCTTTATTTGTTTGGGTGCAATCTTGGATGCATGAGCGATTGTATCTGATTATTACCAAGTAAATGGGTAGTAATAATTGCCTGTGCTTTTTTAGGGTTAATGCGCCAGTAATAAACGTTGTCTGGTAAAACAACAACCATTGGTCCAGATCCACATAGACCTAAACACCCAGAAGGTTTGATGTTTACATTAGGAATTGGTTCTTGTTGGAATGTTGCCAAGACCTTCTGAGCACCATCTCTCAAACAGGTGCGGTATTGACATACAAGTACTTGACGTTTAGGTGGACTATCCACGATCGCAATTTCTCGATAGATCCTATCGCACGATGAGAACAGGGGAGACACAATGATGCACCACATAGTCACTGACACTACCTAGCATCAACCTTTCAATTGAACCTAATCCCCTTGAGCCAAGTACTAATAAATCTGGGCTTTCCTCTTTTGCCACGTAACAGATTACGTCACGGGGCTGACCTGTTTCTAGTCTAGTACGACTTTCTAGTTGTGCTGCCTGACAGGTATCCTGAGCCTTTTGCAATAAGGCTTGTCCTGCGCTCAAGATTTTGCGCTCAAGCTCCACATCAGGGAGTCCTCTCCAGCCAACCCAATCGCCTGTAGGTAACATCACTTCAGGAACATAGCTGCTGAGAGGCTCAACGACAGTCAACAAAACAATTTCTGCTTTGAGCGGTGCGGCGATAGCTAGGGCTTTGTCAAGAGCATGTTCGCCAGCTTGAGAGCCATCAATGGCGACTAAGAATTTCATATGTTTATTTTGATATTAGAGATGATATTTGTCTGTAATGCACTTTTTCTGAATTCAGTTAGTTTCGTGCGTTTATTGGCAATACATGACGGTTAGTCGAAATAAACTGAGAAAATGCAAATTTGCGAATATCTATATAACTAATTACAGACCCAAATATACTGATATTGATCAACAAGTTGTAAATCTTTGCTGTAGTTCATTTCTTTTAATATTCCATGACAAGAGATATTCGGATTGGCTTTGCAAATTCTGTGGGTAATACACCCTTAATTGAAATTGAGTCCCTATCGGCAGCAACGGGTTGCACGATTTTAGGTAAGGCTGAATTTCTCAACCCCGGTGGAAGCGTTAAGGATCGGGCAGCTCTGTTTATGGTGTTAGAAGCGGAGAAGGCAGGGCTTCTCAAGGCAGGTGGCACAATTGTTGAAGGCACAGCAGGTAATACTGGTATTGGATTATCCTTGGTGGCAAATGCCCGTGGATATCGCAGTGTGATCGTCATGCCTAGCAATCAATCACAGGAAAAAATTGATTTGCTGAGAACTCTGGGTGCGGAGGTGGAACTAGCTACACCTGCACCTTTTAGCAGTCCTGATAATTACTATCATGTGGCTCGAAGACGCGCTGAAGAAATTGAAAATGCTTTTTGGGCAAATCAGTTTGAAAATATGTCTAACTCTGATGCTCACTACCATACAACCGCCCCTGAAATCTGGAGACAGACGGGGGGCGAACTTGATGGCATTGTGATGTCGTCTGGTACTGGTGGCACTATTGGTGGTGTGACAGCTTATCTGAAGGAACAAAATTCTCAGATTGCAACTTATTTAATTGACCCTACAGGTTCAGGTTTGTATAGCTATATCACCACAGGTGAATTTAAGGCTGAGGGTAATTCAATCACTGAAGGAATTGGGATTAATCGAGCAACGGCTAATTTTAATCGCGCTAGATTAGATGGTGCTTTCCAAGGAAATGATCAGCAGGTAATTGAGATGTCGCAATATTTGCTTAAGCATGATGGTTTATTTGTTGGTAGTTCCGCAGCCCTGAATGTGGTTGGTGCGGTGAAGTTGGCGCGAAAATTAGGCAAAGGTCATACGATCGCTACCATTCTCTGTGATGGTGGTGGTAGATATCAAAGCCGAATGTATAACCCTGAATGGTTAGCAGAAAAAGGTTTAACCCCAGTGGCTAAGGGCTTGGAGTTTATTGATGACTAATGTTGCTATACCGCCGAAAAAGTATCGACGCATTGGCGTTGGTGTGGTCTGGGATCGCGATCACCAGCGTATTCTGATTGATCGCCGTTTACCTGAGGGTGAACTCGCGGGATATTGGGAATTCCCTGGGGGCAAGATTGAACCAGATGAGGATGTGGCAGCTTGCATTAAGCGAGAAATCCAAGAGGAGTTAGCGATCGAGGTGGAGGTTGGCGATCACTTAATTACTATCGATCATGAATACGAAACCTTAAAAGTTAGTTTAATCGTTCATCATTGCCGCCATATTTCAGGTGAGCCGCAGGCGATCGCCTGTTCTGAAATTCTCTGGATAACAGTTGATGATTTAGATAGTTACCAATTACCCGCCGCTAACTACCAAATTGTTCAAGCTTTAAGGAACAAGATTTGATATAAGGTTTGCTACGCAAACCTTATATCAAATCCCAGAAACAAAAGCCTTGCTCAGCAAAGCTTTTGTTTCTGGGATCATCAAAATTACAAGCTTAGGGATTTGCGATTAATTAAAGTCCCTGTGGCTTCGACTCCGCTCAGCCAACGTTAGCTGAGCGAAGTCGAAGCTAGATAACTTTGGTGGGACATTTTTTATCCACAAGAGCCTTAACTAGAACTGAAATTGTTGTAACTTTTGAGATGTTTCTTTAGGATATGGAGAAGATGGTAAATCTCGAAAATATGGAGGCAAAAATTTACTGATGGAAGAAATCAGTGCCGATCAACTAGCATCAGAACTATACCAACAAGGGGTAAATAGCTTTGAGAGGGGCAACTACCAACAATCGATCGCCCTGCTAGAGCGAGCCCGTGCGCTAGCAATTGTAGAAACTAATTTGGGCGGTGAAATTCTAATCTGGCTAGCTAATGCTTATGATGCGAATGGTCGCACTGAAGAGGCGATCGCTATATGTCGTAGTTTAAACAAACATCCCACTAATAGCGTTCGTAAATCGGCTCGCTATATGTTGGGCATTTTCACCGCAATCCCCTTAAGTAAACTGAAAGGGGTCGTCTCCGAAGTTCCAATCTTGGAATCTCCTGATAGCTATCAAGCTAAACCCGCTAGAAGCAAAGGACTAGGTGGTGCTAATCAAAAGCCATTCCGTGAGGTTCCCCTAGAGAGACCTAATACCAGTAATGACGATAGCTTTTTATGGTTTGCGATCGCTATTACTATGGCGTTTTTATTGTTCTGGGCATTGAAATAAACATAAAAATTAGCAGATATCTTTTCTCGGTTTCAGTGAGTCAAACATCAAACTCAAAAATGAATGGTATGCTAGCCTATACTTTTGTTAAGTTAATTAAAGCAAAGTTTAAACTCTAGGGATTATTTTGGGGCAGAGCCAAGTGCCATGCCTAATAACTCTGAGATGACTAACAAGTAAATTTCAACTATTTCTGGGAGTACATGGCGTGATGAGGCGAGCGATCTCCGCACAATGGTTTAATTTAGGGATGCATCTAGTTTCAATGTTATTTGGGCTATTTGGTTTAGTTTTTGTACTACCTAATAGTTCATTTATTGAAAGCTTATCTGAAACTGGTTTGCAGGTCTTTTCATGGGGAATGCAAAATGGCGGCGCGTCCTACATGATTTTTGGGGCGATCGCCGCCTTTCTTTACGGCAAGAAAACTATCGGGCTCAAGCGTACCCTCGCATTTTGCATCCCTGCTATCGGGATTTCTGTCAGTAGCGAATTACTGGGCACTAGCACAGGTTTTCCCTTTGGCGCTTATTCCTATCTCAGTGGTCTAGGTTACAAGATCGCGGGATTAGTTCCATTTACGATCCCCCTATCGTGGTTTTATATGGGCTTTTCTGCCTTTCTCATTGCCGCAACCATGATGCGCTTTGGTACAGGATGGGGATATCGACTTAGTGCGATCGCTCTCGGTGCATTAATGCTGACATCATGGGACTTTGTACTTGATCCCGCCATGAGTCAAACCCCCTATCCATTTTGGGAATGGCATCAAGCAGGTGAATTTTATGGAATGCCCTACCAAAATTTCTTTGGTTGGTTTGGTACAGGTACATTGTTTATGACTGTAGCTTCATTAATTTGGGGCAAGCATAATCAAGCAGTCCTTAATCGTCAGCAAATCCTATTTCCTACAATTATTTATGCAGGTAACTTTGCCTTTGCACTGATCCTTAGCTTTAATGCAGGATTCTATGTACCAGCATTACTAGGCATTTTGGTTGGAGCCTTGCCTCTAGCTGTACTTTATTTCACTACACCTCAGGGAAATGATGTAGAGGCGGCGATCGCTAATCCCTCGATCAATATTCCTGTAGTCGCAGTGGATACGCCTCCAGTAGAAACAATTGCTACTCGTTAGATTTCCAGCAAATAAAAAAGGGAGGCACTACTTGCCTCCCTTTTTTATTTGCCTTGCAAGCTTTTTAGCTCTCTTAGAATCAGCATCAAGCCTTTGTTTTGATGATCAATTTGCTCAGAAATTTTATCCATGCGTTGATTTAACATCTTAATAGCCTGATCCTGATGATCAACCCTTGTATTTAACTCATTGATTCGCGCTACTACCTCACGCTGAATCAAGTTCTCGATACCTTGTACTAACAACGTTTCCGTTGACGTAAGTCGATTGAGAATCATTTGCAGACTAGGCTCTTCACTAACAGGCTGCACATCTCTAATTACAGGTGTAGCAGACGAAGAGGAAGTTCTCGAAGTAGCAGCAGATACTACCTGTTCAGGCTCTGTATTTAAGAAGTTCTGGATCCGTGAAACCAATACATCAGCTTCAAATGGCTTCTCCAGAAAATCAAACTCTGTGAATGGCTCAGGAACATGTTCAGTAACTTGTTCCTTGAGTCCTGAAATCATGATTACAGGAACCTTCTGTAACCCTTCAACGCGACGAATTGCTTGTAAAGTTTGATAGCCATTATATTTGGGCATCACGAAGTCAAGCAAAATCAAGTCAGGAAAAGCTCGGCGAGCTGCATCTAAGCCTGATTTACCGTCACTTGCTTCTAAAACATCATATTTACCCGCCAAAATGCTTTTGACCATTTTGCGGATCATGATGCTGTCGTCAATTACCAGTACTTTCTTTGCAGTCATGGATTTGAAGAATCCGCCCCAAATAGCTATGCGAGACCATCATATTACATCACAAAACTCGATTGGTTGAAATAGTTTCTACATAATTGCATAGCTTTTTCTATGCTAATTGGCTATGACTGTGCAAGAGGGGCGCGATCGCGTTAGACTTAAAGCATTCATTTTCTTTCGGATGTATGGCAAAACGCTACACTATTGACTCATCGCAAATTATTCGTCGTGTCGAAGAATTGATCAACGCTTCGTCTAACCGTTATCGCATTACTGTCCAAGTCGCTAACCGTGCCAAGCTCAGACGCTATGAAGATGATGATTATGACGATCGCATGATGAAGCCGATCCTCCGCGCCATTATGGAAATGTCTGACGAAATTTCCCAGCCTGAAATTCTAAGCGACTGAAAGGCTTGAATTTATAGTTTGTTGCGCGAAGCGTGACAAACTATAAATTCTTAAATGAGTATGTTAAATTTCACGGATCAAAACTCACCAAAACAGCTACTTTGTGGTGAAGGCTGGAGAATTGGCTTTCGCTCAGATGTGGATATATATAAGGGACTGGTTGGTGCAGACAGTTGGGCGATCGAGCTAACTGAGGGGGAATTTAAAGATTTTTGTAAATTGGCATCGCAACTCGCGGAGACGATGCAATATATGGCTACTGAGCTATCGGATGGGGAAAAGATTTGTTGTACGCTAGAGACTGAGGATATTTGCCTTGAGGTAAATGGCTATCCTCATGCTTTTAATTTACATTTTCAGTTATTAACAGGGCGACGCTCAGAGGGCTTTTGGGATGAGGTTGCTGTGCCTTTCTTGATTGAGGCGATCGCCCATTTGCTAAATTAAGACATGATAACTATAGTTTTCGTTTTACTGCAAGCAAAACGAAAACTTAAAGATTCTACATGGTTAGGTTTGATATTTGTAAAGAAAGTGCGCTCAGCGCACATTTCTTTATTGCATAGACTTACGAGCGAGGCTGACTGCCTTAATAAAGCTATAGACACCCACAGGGACACTGAGTAATAAAATTGCCCAAGTTGCCGCAAAGCCCAAATCTGGAGCACCGTAGGAGATTTCGTAAATGCAGCCCACAAAGGCAATTCCAGCAACGATGGAAATAAGTAGGATTAATTGAGCTTTTATATAATCGGGTGACATAAATTAAGTTTGATTAGGTTGGTTGAGTCTTAATATTTAGTATTATTGCTGAATGTGAGTGTTACTTAGTACTGACCCCATTCATATTTGCATATTGATTGATAAGTAATGAGCCGCAGATATAATACCCAGTAGATCGAATCCAAGTGGCAAAAATTTTGGGCTGATGATCATGGGCTAATAGGTGATCTCTGCAAGGTCGCTTAAATAGCGATCGCCTATTCCATAAATCATGTTTTAGTAGAGATCGCTATATTTCCTTAATCTTGCTGAAATGTCAAAATTGAACTGGCGATCGCAAGTAGTTCTTCGCGAGTATTAGATGTCTCAAAATGCTTTACATATGCGTTAAGACTTTCTAAAAGCGATCGCTCAATAGCATTGTTGGTCGTGAGGTGCTCCTTCGCAAATTGTTGCGATAGCGATTGATCTGCTATTTCGTAAACTCCATCAACAAACGGAAATTAGTAGTAATCATCTATTTTGTAAATTTCCTCAATGAATCAGAATAGTTCAATATTCGTGATCTTTCATAAATTGATTGAGCTTCTCAGTAGTTTTTGTCTGGACTAAAGCACGAAGAATCCATGAAGTTAAGGATGACAAAGTAAGGAATTGCAAGGGAAATCCCAAAGCTATCTCAGTGAATTGAGATAGTACCAAATATATTTGTGGGGTGCTTTGCAACGCACAAATTGTCAAAAATGGTAAAAATTGCAGAGCAATTTTTACCATTTTTGTCTTTTGGCGAACTGACGTTAATTTTAAGAACGCCTTTTGAGAATATCCTTTGCCATATTTAAGAAATAATCGGAATTGGAGGAAACTGCACTATTTTTAGCTTTTTGTGAACTAGAGGAATTGGAGTCACTGGTCTTTTGAGCAATATCGAGATCAGAAAGTACTACTGGTGTAATATCAAGGGTATTTGGTGGCAATACTTCAAATTGAGCAGGGGGTAAAGTTTTAGGTGTATATAGCAAGTAGACAATGCGATCGCCTTTTTCCCAATTCATATCTGCTGAGACGATTTGTAACTGTCCTTTACGCTCGAATAGTAATGGTAACAACATTCCTGCATTAAACAGAGTATTAAAGCGATTTAACTGCTCTTCAATTTCTTCAGATATCAATAGAAATTCTCCCACTCTCACTTCCCGTTGCAAAATGTATTGATTCCAAGTTTTAATTGGCACACGGGCGCTAAAAGCTTGCTGGACTTCAGGCTGATTGCGATCGCTTTCTACTTCTTTGACATAAATAGCAAATACCTTCGGTGGATTAAATTCTTTAATGGCTAGTTGAGCAATCACGATATTTACATCAGTATTAATCGTCAGAGCCACAAAGGTTCCTACAGAATCAAGCCCTGCTTCGGCGAGGGATTTCGCATCTAGTCCGTTACTGACAAAGGCAGGAATATCATATTCGGCAGCTTGTTTACAAAGTTCAGCATTGGTATCAATCAACGCAACCCTCTGACCATTGGCTTGAAATAGACGCGCTACGAGAATGCCAATGGGATTACTTCCGACAATCACTAAACCTGAGATGTCACCTTGACTAAGCCCTAACAACTTCGCGACTAATTTGGCAGACAATCCCTGCAAAAATACGGTCATAGCGATCGTCAAAAAGACTAGCGCTTTAATTGATTCACCACCATTGACTCCGCGTTCCGTTAATAAAATCGAGAATAGTGAAGCAACGGAAGCCGCCACAATTCCCCTCGGTGCACACCATGCCAAGAAAGCCTTTTGTCGCCATGTAAAACTACTATTCCATGTACTGACAATGACATTAATCGGGCGCACAATCAACATCATAAAGAGCACCGTCTGCACACCGCCCCAACCGAGCGCAAAGATACTGGGAATAGATAGATTAGCGGAAAGGAGAATAAATAGAACTGACACAATCAGCGCTACTAACTGACTTTTGAACTTCAGCAAAGCGCGACTATTCGGAATTTCTGAAGCACGGAGGATAATACCCATGACTACGACTGCCGTTAGCCCAGATTCACTCTGAATTTCTTGAGCAAGTCCAAAGAGAGCGAGGACTGCCGCTACGACTACAGCACTTTTGGTATCTTCTGCCAAAAATGTTGCCCGTTGCAAAAACTTACCGAGTAGCCATCCTGCGATCGCGCCCAATGCACCACCTACACCAAGACGCAAGCCCAGATCGCTAACCACCTCAAAGGCTCCTGCCGCAGGGTTTAAGGCAACATCTAGAACTACGACTGCTAACACTGAGCCGATCGCATCAATTAGTACTCCCTCTCCCTCAAGAATTGTAGCAAGGCGGCGATCGAGTCCCACTTCTTCAACAATGGGATTAATGACCGTAGGTCCCGTAACGACGACGAGTGCAGCATATAAGAAAGCGATCGTCCAAGGAAACTCGCTCAACCAATAGGCGGCAATACCACCACCTATCAAGGTAATTAGCGTACCAATGGTAATCAAATTGCGTAAACTTGCGGAAACCTTACCCAGTTCTTGCAGTTTGAGATTTAGTCCACCATCAAAGAGAATTAGGGCAACAGAAATAGAAACGATCGCTTCTAAGCCATCACCTAATAGCCTTGGCTGGACTAAATTAAAGCCATTCCCTCCCAAAGCCACCCCAAACAGCAATAAAAAAACAATACTCGGCACACGGAAAAAGTTCGCAATGACACGAGCAGAAATCCCTGCGGCGATCGCGATAATAATGATTAAAGAAAGAGAACCTTCCATGACCTAGCTCTTATAGTAGTCTGCGTTTTGTCGTAGGCAAAAATGCAAACTAAAAACTCTTACTGGCTCTGATGTTTGATTTTTCAATGATTACGCACCCATTTGCTAGACACTGTAGTAAGTAAATTAGCTGATTACGAAGTTCTCACCCCATCTAATCTAATGTTACTGACAGAGTAACGTTAAACTGTGCCTCAAAGGGCTGTTTTTTATAATCTAGACTCCAAAGTTCTAGAGTACAGGGATCATGATGTTGTTTCGGGGTGAGATGTAGCGAGCAAGTACGGGTTCGAGGATTACAAACCACGCGAATGGAGGCGATCGCCCCAATTTGACGACGATCTAAAGCTGTTGCCAACCGTAAAAAGGTGCTAGCTTGGCGAATAAATAGCTTTAAGCGTTCGCTTCCTAAACGTTGGAAATTATCATGTTTCTTCTTGGGTTCACTCTTACGGTGATAGCGAGCGAGATTGGCAATTACTTCAATTTCTGACTCGGTATAGCCTAATAATTCCCCATTGCGAATTAGATAATAGGAATGCTTGTGGTGAGCGTCATGGCTGATGTGATGTCCCGAATTATGCAACATTGCCGCCGCCCAGAGCAAATGCCGCTCATTGTCGCTCCATTCGTGGAATATACCTTTAGTTTGATCGAAAATGCTCAGAGCGTGATCGGCAACCTGTTTAGCATATTTAGTATCAATACCATATTTATCGGCAAGTTTGAGAATACTGCGATCGCGAATAGTACTTTGATAGCGCCAACCATCTTCGATATAGCCATGCCGAATCATCCAATCGACGACCAAACCTTCGCGTAAAGCACTTTGGCAAAGAGTGATTTTGGGAATTCCCATTAACCGCATTGTTTCTAATAAAATTAAGGCTCCTGCCAAAATGATTTCTGCTCTCTTTTGGCGTACCATCGCTGTACGTTCATCCAAATTCGCTCGACGTAAACGCCAGACAATATTTTCTAAATCAGAAAAGGGAATCTCATAGCCTTGTAAAGGACTAGGAACTAAGCCTGTCTTTTCCTTAGAATGCAAAATCGCTAGCGTTTCAATGGTTCCCGATGTACCGATCGCATTGATTGATTTGATATTTTTTTCCAGCAATAGCGATCGCAAATCATCCGTAGGTCGTTCAATCGAACCAAGAATATATCCCAATAGGCGATCATATTCCGTTTGGGAAACTGGATCAGTACTAATGAATAAATCCGTTAGCCTTACTGCCCCAATCTTGGTACTACTCAGATATTCAGGATCTCTTCCATCCCCCAAAATCATTTCTGTGGAACCGCCACCGATATCAATTAATAAATGTGGCTCATCCTTGAGTTCCATTGCCGAAATGACACCCAAATAGATGCGACGGGCTTCCTCTTGTCCAGAAATTACTTCAATATACAGTCCTAATTCTTCATGAATGCGGCGAATAAACTCTGCCCCATTTGGAGCCTCACGAGTGGCACTAGTTGCTACTGCCACAATTTCTTCCACTTTTTGAGTACGACAGATTTCTTGGCATCGCCTCAAAGCTTCTAGCGATCGTTGCATAGCATCTTCGGTCAAATTTCCCGTTTGAGCACAACGTTCTCCTAGTCTGACGGTTGCTTTTTCCGACTCAATCACAGTGAAACTAGGAATCGAAGTCTTAACCTGCACAATTACCATATGAATGGAATTTGTACCCACATCGATCGCTGCTAGAGTTTTGACATCTGAGGTCATGATCTGTTTCCGCGAAATATCTCAAGTCATGGTAAATGAAAATCTGTAAGAATAAAAGCAGTTAGTTAATTTATATAGCAATCCTAAATGGTTTGTGGAAGCACACCCCAAAGGGGTGCGCTTCCACAAACCAAAAAAATCTACAAATGATTTAGGACTGCTATAGGATTGTAGAAAGTTAATCTAGGCATAGCACTTTGCCCTAATATGAAAGTCCAGCAAAATTTTTGCAATCAACGCTTTGCCATACTTTTAAAAATTTCACAAAGTGAATTAGGTATCTACCAAAATCTTTATTCTTAGAGTTGGATACAATCCTCTAGACTTACATTAATAGGACTTATGCAAAAGAACCAAATTTAGGGACAATTCATGAATTGCCCCTACAGTAAAATAAGGGTCTCGAGTCTTTTTTGGTAAGTCCTAATTAAGTCAGTTAAGTCAGTCTCTAGTAGAAGTTAGACGATATTTCATACCTCCTAACTTTGAGTAAAATCAACATGGGCAACCAACCAGTAGTTTTAGTTATAGATGATGAACCAGCTAATTTTGATGTAATTGAAATTTTGCTGTTTAAAGAAGGGTATGAACTTTACTACAAAGACAACGGTGCAGAAGCACTCGATAGTATTTTGGAAATCAAACCTGACATTATTTTGCTAGATGTCATGATGCCTGATATGGACGGGATTGAAGTATGTCAGCATCTTAAAAAAAATCCAAAATTTCAGCATATTCCGATCATTATTGTCACAGCTCTATCGGATAAAGAAGATCTTGCCCGTTGTCTCGATGCAGGAGCCGACGATTTTATCAGCAAGCCTATTAACAGCATGGAACTACGCGCCCGCGTGCGATCAATGCTAAGGATCAAAAGCCAATACGATCGCATCCAAGACACCATGCATTTACGCGAAGAGATGATGCAAACTATAGTGCATGATCTTCGCAATCCCTTAATTGGAATCATGCTGGGCTGTGACTCCCTCAAATCATTAGATATGCCTGAACGCGCTCAAAAAAGGATCGATCAAATTGGCAAAACCATTGAACAGATGCGCCTTCTTATTGATGATATTTTGACGATTGGACGAATTGAATCAAAGAAGTTGTTTCTCAATCTCAGCAAGGTTGATATCATCGCAATGGCGAAATCAGTAATTAATGATTTTGAACCATTGACATCAAGCAAACAGATCACTGTTTTAGGTAAGTTCCCTCAGGAATCAGCTTATATCTCTGCTGATAAGAATTTAATTCGTCGAGTCTTAGATAATTTGATGGATAATGCGATTAAATTTTCTCCTCAGCAAAGTTTTATTATTCTGCAAATCGATTGTTTACCTAAAAATCCTGATCGTCCAGATCTAATAAAAATCCAAGTAATTGATAGTGGGATTGGTATTAGTCCAGAGCAAAAACAAGTCATTTTTGAAAAGTATGAAGTGGGTAATATTGTGACAGGAGTTGCTCAAATTGGACTAGGACTTTCTTTTTGCAAAATGACTGTAGAAGCTCATCAGGGCGAAATTATAGCAACTAACAATCAATCTAAAGGTGCAACATTTACGATTTTGCTTAACCGCATAGAAACCCATGAATAGATTAATAATAATTACAGCATGTTTCACTGAAATAAAACTCAGAGCAATATTTGACATCAAGACTTTACTACGCTTTTAAAAATTCCTCTGTACTACTACTTAAAGCTGCAATAGATTGTAGTTCGAGATTAAGGTGTATTCAGACAAATAAAGAAAAGATTTTTGTGTCGTGGCTTTGCCGCGGCACAAAAATCTTTTCTTTATTAAATCGTAAAATCCTTATGTGTCTTTAGGCGCTTACTTTCTTAAATTATTTAGGCTTACAATAAGCGTACTTTGTGAGGTTAATTGATCGCTGTATCTGGGTAATATAATCTTAAAAGTAATTGCAAAAATTATGGTACGAATATTAGTAATCGAAGATGAAGACTTAATTCGAGATTCTCTTGAAGATTTACTACTAGTTGAAGGTTTTGAAGTAATTACCGCCGAAAATGGAGAAAAAGGCGTATATTTGGCAAGCCAAAGACAACCTGACTTGATTTTATGTGATGTCATGATGCCCATACTCAATGGCTATCAAGTTCTAGAACAGGTGCGTCAGGATAAGGATCTCAGTACAGTTCCCTTTTTGTTTTTGACCTCTATGGTAGATCGCCATAGCAATCGTAAGGGCATGACACTGGGAGCCGATGATTATCTCGAAAAGCCTTGTACAAAGGATGAATTACTGGCGGCGATCGCTGTTCGTTTGGGGAAACAAAAAGTAATCGAGGAACGTATTGAGGAAAAGATGAATGCGTTGCGTAGCAGCATTACGTTATCTTTACCCCATGAGTTACAGACTCCACTTTCAGGAATTATGGGACTATCCGAACTTCTGATGATGCAAAGTGAAGAAGTCACTGCCTCGGAGGTTTATGACTATGCTAACGGTATTCATCGTTCTGCCGAGCGTCTCTATCGTCTGATCCAAAATTATTTGCTTTATAGCAAGTTATTGCTGTTGCGATCGCAAGGTCAGCCCAAATTCACTTCTCAGTATCCCTGTAACAGTTTTGTCATCTTTAGCAATATTGGCGCACGCAAGGCTAAAGAATATGAGCGCCTAGGCGACTTGGAGCTAGACATTACTGAAGTTGATTTAAAAATGTCATCCGAAGATTTAATCAAAATTGCCGATGAATTAATTGACAATGCGTTTAAATATTCCTCCCAAGGCACTAAGGTCTGCTTAAGCAGTTATGTCACTGATACACATTGGGTATTAACAATCAAAGATCATGGACGGGGGATGACAAAAATGCAAATTGCGAATATTGGTGCATATATCCAGTTTGAACGCAGATTTTACGAGCAACAAGGAATGGGATTAGGTCTGGTCTTAGCAAAAACTTTAGTAGAGTTTTATGGCGGTAATGTCGATATTCAAAGCGAAGAAGCTGTAGGAACCAGTATCTGCATTGCCATACCATTTTAAAATGCGGTAGCGTGGGCTTTGACCGCGCCACATACAATCAAAACCTAGTAAATTCGTTAGGGATCTGGACTTTAGACTAAAAAGAAGAAAAGAAAGGCAGGAAGTGCTAGGCACAAACT